>ERZ831634.488-NODE-488-length-48405-cov-9.677104_pt1 | contig 48405 bp, 44 predicted proteins | sample MGYA00519953_ERZ831634 | MGnify/ENA primary metagenome ERZ831634 (study PRJEB31850, sample SAMEA3708718) | human gut metagenome | biome: human gut; feature: human-associated habitat; material: faeces | place: China | collected 2014 ... | reverse complement strand
CCTCATCGAACAGCACGACGGAGTACGGCTTGCGGCGCACGGCCTCGGTGAGCTGACCACCCTCGTCGTAGCCGACGTATCCGGGAGGCGCACCGATGAGACGCGAGACGGAGAATTTCTCCATGTACTCGGTCATGTCGATGCGCACCATGCTGCGCTCATCGTCAAACAGGCTCTCGGCCAGCGCCTTGGCCAGCTCCGTCTTGCCGACGCCCGTGGGGCCGAGGAACAGGAACGAGCCGATCGGGCGGTTCGGGTCGCTGATGCCGGCGCGCGAGCGCTGGATGGCCTCGCAGACCTTCTCCACGGCCTCGTCCTGACCGATCAGGCGGCGGTGCAGCACTTCGTCAAGGTGCAGCAGCTTCTCGCGCTCGCCCTCCATGAGCTTTGCCACCGGGATGCCGGTCCACTTGGCGACGATGCCGGCGATCTCCTCCTCGGTCACGGTGTCGTGCACGAGGGAGTTGTCGCTCTTGCGGCGCTCGGCCGCGGCCTCGGCTTCCTTGAGCTTCTTCTCGAGGTTCGGCAGGTCGGAGTACTGCAGGCGCGCGGCCTTTTCGTACTCATAATTGCGCTGGGCCTCTTCGATCTGGGCGTGCAGGTGATCGATGTCCGCCTTGAGGGACTTGACCTCTTCGACGCTGTTCTTCTCGGCCTCCCAGCGGGCCTTCTGCTCGTTGAAGCGGTCCTTGAGCTCGGCAAGCTCCTGCGTGAGCTTTTCGAGCCGGTCGCGCGAGAGCTGGTCGTCCTCTTTCTTGAGGGCCATCTCCTCGATCTCCATCTGCATGATGCGGCGGCGCAGGTCGTCGAGTTCCGACGGCATGGAGTCGATCTCCGTGCGGATCATGGCGCAGGCCTCATCGACGAGGTCGATGGCCTTATCCGGCAGGAAACGGTCGGTGATATAGCGGTTGGAGAGCGTGGCCGCCGCGACAAGCGCGTTGTCGTGGATGCGCACGCCGTGGAAGATCTCATAGCGCTCTTTCAGGCCGCGGAGGATGGAGATGGTGTCCTCCACCGTCGGCTCATCGACCTGTACGGGCTGGAAGCGGCGCTCGAGCGCGGCGTCCTTTTCGATATACTTGCGGTACTCGTCAAGCGTGGTCGCACCGATGCAGTGCAGCTCGCCGCGGGCGAGCATCGGCTTGAGCAGGTTGCCGGCGTCCATGCTACCCTCGGTCTTGCCGGCGCCGACGATGGTGTGCAGCTCATCGATGAACAGCAGGATGCGGCCCTCGCTCTTGCGCACTTCCTCGAGCACGGCCTTGAGCCGTTCCTCGAATTCGCCGCGGTACTTTGCGCCCGCGACCAGCGCGCCCATATCGAGCGAGAAAATGGTCTTGTCCTTCAGTCCCTCGGGCACGTCGCCGCGCACGATGCGCTGCGCCAGCCCTTCGGCGATGGCCGTCTTGCCGACGCCCGGCTCGCCGATGAGCACGGGGTTATTCTTTGTTTTGCGCGAGAGGATGCGGATGACGTTGCGGATCTCCTGATCACGGCCGATGACCGGGTCCATCTTGCCTTCACGGGCGCGCTCGACGAGGTCGGTGCCGTACTTTTTCAGCGCGTCATAGGTATCCTCCGGGTTGTCGCTCGTGACGGGGCCGGTCTTGACCTTTTTCAGCTCCGCCGTGAAGCCCGCCTTCGTGATGCCGTGGGCGCTGAAGATGCGCTTGATGGCGGCGGTCTCGTTGGCGAAGATGCCGAGCATCAGGTGCTCGACGGAGACGTAGGCGTCACCGCCGGACTTCGCCTCGCGCTCGGCGAAGTTGAAGATCTTGCTCGTTTCCGGCGAGGCGTACACCTCGCCGCTGCCGCCGGAGACTTTCGGCAGCTGATTGATGGCGGTGTCGAGCTCACTGAGCACGGCGTTGCAGTCCACGCCCATGCGGCCGAGCAGGGTGCCGATCAGGCCGCCGTCGGCATCGACGAGCGCATAGAGCAGGTGCTCCGGCGTGAGATACTGGTTGCCGTTTTCCTGCGCCATGCTCTGCGCGGTCTGGATGGTTTCAATTGTCTTTTGTGTGAATTTATCAGCGTTCATAGTCGGGTTGCTGCGTGTTCCGGCACGCAGCGCCTCCTTTCATGAGTGGTTGCAAATGGATCAGATAAGGATCTGCGCGCGCTGCTGCTCGGCACAGTAGAGCGCCTCGATCTCGGGCGGGGTATATTTGCCCGCGAGGTACGCCTTCATGAGCCGGTCGAACAGCTGCACATAGTCCGAGATCGCGCGGGCGATCTCCTCGCTCGTGTAGTCGTGATCCGGCGGCAGCGAGAGCGTGCGCACAAACTTCCCGTCGTACAGGGCATACTCCGGCGCAACGCCGGACAGGTGCGCGTCCTCGATCTGCTTCCAGAGGCGGAAAAACTGCGTCATGCTCTGCAGCAGCTGCGCCGACTGGGTGCGGAAGATGACGGCCAGTTCGCCGAGGCCCTCCTGCTTGTCGCCGTAGAGCGCGACCTCGTACTTGACCGTCGGGCGGTACTTGTACTCCAGGCTGCTCTTGAGCGACATGCTCGTCGTGTGCGGCGCGAAAAACGGCACCAGGTCGCGCGCCGGCGCGACGAGCTGCTCGATCTCGTGGAAGATGTTCTCAATGCGGCGCTCCGGCGTCACGACCGAGGTGTAGTCGGCAAGGATCTGGTTGATGAGTGCCGAGCGGTTCGTGCCCATGCGGTGGGCCATGCGGTCGATCTCGCGCACGACCTCCTCGTTGAGCATGAGGCTGTATAGTGTTTTCTTCATCGGTTGGTCACCGCTTTCTTTTTTCTTACATTGTGCATTGTACACCCGCCTTATAACTTTGTCAAGCGTTTTTATATAAATTTATTTGCAAATTATATAATTTCTTTCGGACTAAAAAAGTGCCCGGACTCGTTTCGTGTCCGGGCATAGCGCTTGCATTTTATTTCGCGTGGATGTTGATAAACTCCGTCCGGAGCTTGGAATAGAGGATCTTCTGGCTGCTGTAGAGGCCGAAATAGCCCGAGAGCATATAGGCGACGCCGCACGCGAGCGCGAAATACACGAGCTGCCCCGCACCGAACAGCTCGATGCTGAGGATGACCGAGGCGATCGGACAGTTGACCGCGCCGCAGAACACGCACACGAGCCCGAGCGCCGCGGCAAACCCCGTCGGGATGCCGAGCAGACTGCCGAGCACGCAGCCGAGCGTGGCCCCGATGAAAAACGTCGGCACAACCTCGCCGCCCTTGAAGCCGCTGCCGATGGTGACGGCGGTGAACAGCAGCTTCCAGAAAAACGCGTCCGGCGCGGCCTGCCCGCCCTCGATGGCGCGGGTGATGACGTCCATGCCGGCGCCGTTGTAGTCCCCCGTGCCGACGAGCAGCGACAGCACGATCACGATCCCGCCGCCCGCGGCGATGCGCAGCCACGTGTTCGGGATGCGGCTGGAGAACAGCCGCTCCGTGCCGTGCATGGTCACGCAAAAGAGGATGCTCATCAGCGAGCACACGGCAGCGAGCGCCGCCACACGCAGCAGCAGAAGCTTCGGCGCGGCCGCGAATGCAAACGTGAACTGTGTCGGCGCGATGCCGAAGGCGTTGGCGATGGCGAGCGCGGCAAGCGAGGCGACGATGCACGGCACGAGCGCGGAGTAGTAAAACACGCCCACGCTGATGACCTCGAGCGCGAAAATGGTCGCGGTCAGCGGCGTGCCGAACAGCGCCGAGAACACGGCGCTCATGCCGCAGAGCGTGGCGATGCGCATATCCTTTTCATCGAGGTGGAACAGCCGCCCGATGTAGCAGCCGAGGCTGCCGCCGATTTGCAGCGCCGCGCCCTCACGACCGGCGCTGCCGCCGAACAGATGCGTGATGACGGTCGACAGATAGATCGCCGGCACGAGCAGCAGCGGCACCTTGTCGCCGAAGTGGATGGCGTCGATGATGGCGTTGGTGTTCTTGTTTTCCATTTTGGTCAGGCGGTAGATGGCCGCGATGAGCAGGCCGCCCACAGGCAGCAGCCACAGCAGCCACGGGTGCGCGGCGCGCTGCGTCGCCGCCCAGTTCACGCTCAGGTGAAAGGCCGAGCCGACCAGCCCGCCGATGCCGCCGGTCACGCCCGCGATGATGAGCCACTTGAGAAACGTGCGGATGAACTGCCACATGGTGCGCGCTTCCCGTTCGGCCTCTTTTTTCATATCGTCCACGGTGATGGTGTCCTTTTTATGCGTATTTGCGCCGCGAATCGGCGCGAACAAAAGTACTATACAACAGAATTTGCAGAAATTCCACCGCCATACTTGATTTTTTTCGCGGGATTGGTTATAATCATCCGTGCGTTCGTGAAACGCGTCCATGGATAGGTATCGAAGTGGTCATAACGGCCCTGACTCGAAATTTCGGCAGAAGCTGGGAATTTCGTCCCCCTGATTCTCCTTGATATTCCTCAACACAGAAAATCTCAAAATCGAATATTTTTTGCCGTCTCTCCTGTTTTCTCTCCAACGAATTTTTGAACAAATTTCTGGAAAGAAAACCGGACGAAAATAGACACGGAGAGTTGTCCGAGTGGTCGAAGGTGCAGCACTCGAAATGCTGTAGACCGAAAGGTCTCTAGGGTTCGAATCCCTAACTCTCCGCCACAAAAAGCCTGTAAACAAGCCCGTTTACAGGCTTTTTAATTTTTGCCTAAAGGGCAAAGCCCGCACGATTTTCGGTTTTCAAGGGAGAAAATCAGCTGTTCTCCCCGGCACTGATCGAACTCCAGCGGCTGCTGAAGTCGCCGCCCTCCGGCAGAGCAAGCCCTGTCTCCATCGCCTGCGCCGAAGTGATCTTGGACTTGTAATCCAAGTGGGCGTAGATGTTCGCCGTGGTGGTAAAGTCGCTGTGCCCCAACCACTCCTGAATGTGTTTGAGGGGGACGCCGTTGGCCAGCAGCAAGCTGGCACAGCTGTGACGCAGATCGTGAAAGCGCATCCGGCGCAGGCCGTGGCTCTCCAGAAATTTCGGAAATGCGTTGGTCAGGTATTCCACCCGCATCCGCTCGCCCAACTCATCCACGAATACAAAGCCATCGTATTCATAGTTGTAGCAGTTGCCGCAGACCTGCTTGTTCAGCTCCTGCGCCTCTTTCACCTGCATAAAGTATTCCCGGAAGCTGCCGATGAGCGGCAGGGTGCGCAGACTGGACTTGGTCTTGGCGGATTGCTGCTCGAACTCCTGATACTTGCCGTCGATGATCGTTGAGGTCACGGTGCGCTTTACGGAAATGGTGCCCTGCTCAAAGTCGATGGCATCCCATTTCAAGCCCACCACCTCGCCACGGCGAAGTCCGTAAAAGGCAGCCACCAGCACCGGCAGCTCCAGCTTGGTTCCCCGAAGGGCTTCAAACATCTTCTGCATCTCGTCCGCCGAGAGAAAGACCGGCTGAAAGCTGTTCTTTCTGGGCCGGTCCACCTTGTCCGCCACATTCTGGATCAGCATATCGGTCTTGACTGCATATTTCAGTGCCGAGTGAATGACGGCGTGATAATGGATAACGGTATTGGGCGTGACCCGCCTGAGCATTTCAGAATAAAACATCTGCAAATGTCGGGCTTCCAGTTCCCGCAGTGTCAATTTCTTCTTGCGAAAATAAGGGACGATGGTGCTTTTCAGCAGTCCTTGATAGGCACCGTAGGTTGCGTGGGCCAGCCTTCCCTTGGCGATCTCCAGCCATTCCAGCAGATAGTCGGCGAACAGCATATCACTGCTCAGGTCGCCCACTTCTTTGGGCGGCTCAAATTCCGCTCGGAGCCTTGCCAGTTCTGACTCGGCTTTGCGCTTATTTCCCTTTTCGGAAAGCCCCAGCGAGATCCATTTCGTTTTTCGCTGCCCTCCGGCGTTTTTGTAGTTCAACACGGCATAATACTTGCCGTTTTTCAAAGTCAGATGTCCTGCTACCAATTTCATTTCCTCCTGTCCTTTGTATTTGCAGAACAGAACTCCAAACCGACAGCATCAGTATACCATCGGTTTGGGGTTCTCTCTATTCTGCGAATTGTTTTATCGTAGCCGTATCGGTACGAATCAGCGGGCATCCCGGTTCCGTTCTCTCTGCCGCTTCAGCAATTCCAGCCCTTTGATGATGTCTCGGCGCATCTGTTCCTCGGTGTAGCCGGAGGGGAAGTATTTCCGCAGCTCCTCCCGCTTGAATTTGAGCTGCTCTTGCTGGTTGGGCTTTGTCTCCGCCAGCACGGCGTAGACTATCTGGTCATCCATCAAGCCCTCCTGCGCCAGCTTTTTCAGGCGGATGCTCTGGGCGTGGGACGGGGTGCAGTCGTTCAGCGCCATCGCGTCCAGCACCGCCCGCTGCTGATACGAGTCTAAGTAAGAAAGCTCCACCGCCGGGTTGAAGGCGATCTTGCCGTCGTCCACCATCGAAAGCAGCTCGGGAATCAGGTAGGTCAGGCGGATATATCTTCGCACTTGGTCTTTACTCTCACCTGCATCGTCTGCCACTTTTTCTACGCTAAGCAACTTCTCTGCAACTTGCACAGAAGCGATGCCTTGATGCTTGATGGCATCCAGCTTCATCTTGTAGGCAAACGCCTTTTCGCTGGGCAGGATGGTCTCCCGCTGCAAGTTGGCATCCACCATTGCGATCACCGCTTCATCGTCAGACAGCTCCCGGACGATGACGGGCATCGTCTCGACGCCCAACACCTGACACGCCGCCAGTCGCCGGTGGCCGGAGATCAACTCATAGCCGCCGTCCGGCAGCGGCCTTGCCAGCGCCGGGGTGATGGCTCCCACCTTGCGGATGCTCTCGATCATCCGCTGCATCTCCTCGTTGTTCTGCACCTTGAAGGGGTGACCTTTGAACGGATGCAGCTCGGCCAGCGGAATATTCCGCACCCGCTCCAGTTTGGCATCGTCCCGCTCCGCCTGCGTGGAGAAGAGATCGTCCAGCGTGGGTAAAGTAAAATCCGATTTTCTCATTGTGTTGTCCTCACTTTCATAGTTTTTTCTTTCGGGGTTTTAGGGCACGCCCTAACGAGTGTTTTTACGCTCCGGCTCTGCCGGGAGTGAAAACGCACTGCTCGCTCAGATGACGCAGGCATCGCAAGCGGATACACTGTTTGGCTCCGACAGGAGTAAAAACAGTCTGCTCGCTTAGACTGCGCAGGCGTAATTCTCGCTTACTTTAATTCATTCAAAACTGCTTCCAGCCTGCTCAGAATTTCCTCTTTCTGAAGCTGTGGAAGCTCCGCTTTCAGGCTGTTCATCATCCGAAACAGGTGGTAATCCCGCTCCGTGATGGCCGCTTTGACCTCTTTCCCAAGCCCCAGTCGCCGCAAGTATTCCGACAGCGACAGAGAACAGAACCGGGCATTTTCCAGCAGCTTCTGCTTCTCCTGCTCGGTCACACGGACATTGATCCCGTAGCTTTTGCTGCGCATTTGTTCACCCCCTTTCTTCGGTTTGTGACGGTAATGACGGTTGTGACGGGGATTTCCTTATATAGCGATCCCGGCGTCACTTGCGTCATCGCCGTCACGGCGCAGAAATTTGATGAGTCGGCTTTTTCCCGTTCGCTTGGTGCGATACTCGATGCCCAGCGGCTCCAGCACCTCATAGGCGAACTGGCCGAGATACTTTGTGACCATATTGGGCGTGACCTCCTGCTCCTTCATTTCGGTCAGCAGCTCCGTGGCCGTGCCTACCCATTCGGTGCGGCACTCCATAAAGTCCACCACCCGAAACAGAAATTTCGGCAGCTCTGCCTTGTGAATATCCTCGCTGTTCTTGCGCTCCACCAGTTCCCAGACAAGGTCGTTAAACTGCAAGGTCAGTTCCTGATATTCCACATCCCGCCCGCTGACCAGCAGCGTAGCGGCGTTTCCGCTGCGCTTACGGCGCAGAATAAAGTTGGTGTCCGCAGCGCCGATGATGCCGGTGGAGCCGCTGACATCGTTAAAGGGATCGTCGCTGTCTTGCAGCTTTCGCAGGTGATGCACCAGCAAAACGGCGATGTTGAAGCCGTCGGCAATGCGCTTGATGGAGGAAATGTCATCGTAATCGTTGCCGTACATTCCTGCTTTTCCGGTGCTGCCCTTGGAGTCCCGCACCTTTTGCAGCGTGTCAATGATGACCAGCTTGGTGGCGGGATGCTCGGTCAGGAAATCCGTGATCTGCTCCTCCAGCCCGCCGCCGATTAGCCCGGAGGTCACGGCGAAATACAGGTTGTCCGGGGCGCTGTCGGTAAGATTGTAGAGTCGGTCTTTGATGCGGCGCTGGGTGTCCTCAAGGCTCAGATAGAGCACATCGCATTGCAGTGTAGGCAGCCCCCAAATAGAGTTTCCCTGCGCCACTTGCAGCCCCAGCCACAGCATCAGCCAGCTTTTGCCGATCTTGCTGGCGCCGCTGATGACATTGACACCCTGCGAAATAAGGCCGTCTACGATGAACATCGTCTTGCTCATCGGCATGGACAGCAAGGTCTCTGCGTCCACGGTTTTCAGTTTGTTGTCCATAGAATTCTCCTTTGTAGAATATTAGAAGTAGATTTTGGCGGGGGCGGATGGAAACGGCCACCCGCCCCCGCTTTGCTATCCCAAAAGCCTTGGAAATCAAGGCTTTCTCGGCGCTTAATGTTCGACGCTGCGTCGCCGCCTGGCCGAGTCCGCCTTCTGCTTGCGCCGGATGGAGCGCCCGCATTCCGGGCAGTATTTCTGCCGGTTGCTGCCGGGTGCAAAGGGCTTTCCACACCGGTCGCAGAGCCGTGTGCGCTGCCAGTAAATATCGGCGCAGAGTACCTTGTCGGCGGGCAGAACCGCCCGCCGGAAGTACTTGCACAGCAGCGAATAGGAAATCGTCTGCACGCACACGCAGCCCTCGCCGTCGTCCAGCGGCAGGCAGTTGCCGCCATCATAGTTGGCGCACAGCCTCCGGATCAGCCGGTTGCAGCGTGCCCTTTGAGCGGGCGTCAGGCGCTTGATCTCATCCAACCTTCTTCACCTCCTTCTCCATTACATAGTTGATGACGCTGATTTTCGGGATCTTCAGCGTCGTGCCGATCTTCACGGCGTGGATGTACCCATAGTCGATCAGCTTGTAGGCCAACTTGCGGCTGATGCCCAGCATCTTCCGAAGCTCTTTAACGGTCACAATGTCCGGGTATTCCGGAAACATCATCTGATAAAGCTCTCTGAGCTCTCCTTTCTTCATAGGTTTGAACCTCCTTTGTTTGTTCTGAAACCGCATTTCTGCGGTAATTTTTGCTTGCTGCCGCTCATCTGTATCATTCCTGCCCCGGAGTCTCACCACGGCGTATTGCTTCTTTGGTGCGCTCTCGTCGCAGCAAGTTCCATATCATTCGCTTCCGCACTCGTGCGAAAGCTCATTCGTTTCACTGCTGCTCCTCTTCCCACAAAATCTTCGACTTTGCGGGAGCCCTGAATTATCGGGAAGTCGTGGCGGCACTTGCCGGAAGCATATCCTTTGGAGGCGGCGATTCAATTTTCAAGGTACACAGGGAGACAGTCCCTTCAATAGGTAGCCAGCGAGAAGGGCTGTTTTTTAACCCCCTCACTAATCAACTGGGAAAAATTTTTCGATTTGTACGAAGGAATTTTGAAAATTTCCTTTGAAAGCCTCTCTACTAACCAACTGGGAAATTTTTTCGGATTTGAACGAAAGAACTTTTGAGAATTTTTCTGCGAACCCCTCTACTACTTAATTGGGAATTTTTCCGGCAAAAATAAAAAGAATTTTGAAGAAAATTTTTAAGCGCCCCTCCCACTAATCAACTGGGAACTTTTCTGGCAAATAACAAATAGGATTTTGAAGGGAATTTTTCAGAGCCTTCCTACTAACCAATTGGAAACTTTTTCGAGATTTTGGCAAAGCAATTTGAAAAGTCCCCTCAATTTTTCAAAAGGACCCTTCTACTTACTCTGAATAAGGGGTGCCGTTTGGCAGGGTGTTTTTCAAAATTCCCCGCAAAAATATTTCTCCCTTCACTTACTCTGAATAAGGGGCGCCGTTTGTGGGGGTGTTTTCGAGAAATTTCTCAAATATTTTTTATCTGAACGCAAAAAGCCGCCCTCCCGGTGATAGGAGGACGGCTGATAATCACTATTGACTTATAGATGGCTCCTATAGGAATAGGGCACCGGCCAAGCGGTCGGTGCCCTATTTCTACATACATTACTGAATAATATGCTGTTTAGAATTTCCATTGTTCCATTTCACACAAAGAAGTAATGTTTACGGATGTAATCCCATACTTCTTACTAATCTGCGGAATCTTCATTTGTTTGTCTTTGTTTTCTTCGGTGATAATTATTAATCCGTATTTCATAGCCGTTGCAATTAGAAATGCGTCGCCAGAAGATGTACCGCTTTTTCCTGTAAATTCAATCATCTTCGGATTTTCAGTGACGATTTTTCTAACATTGTTTTGGATGTCGTCGTCAATTTCAAGGACAGTACATTGTTGGAAAAAAATCCACTCTTTAATTTCTTTATCTTTTATTTCTTCGAATATCTCAGAGCAAGTTACTATCGAATGGGAACGCATATATTCTTCGATTCGTTCCCACTGACTTTTATAAACAAGCCGTGTATGAGTTTCCCCTGGTTTCTGAGACAGTATAGACGATGTGTCCATTATGTACTTATAAGGTCTTTCGCTATCGAATAGTGTCATCTGTTCCACTTGGATACCTCCCGCAAAAACTTGTCTATATGGTTTTGGCCTACATTCAAATGGCGGGCAATATCAAGTTTGCTATACACATCGTTCACATATCCCTGATATAAAATCTTGCTTACAGAAGGACTTGTACGGTCGATTGCTTCTCTACTCATATTCCGCGGAATAGAGGATTTTATTCCATTTTCCCTCTGAATTTTTCTCTTTTCCCGATCTTCTTCGATTTCTCTCCTAAACAAATCTGCATAAGTTTCATATTCGCTTTGGTCAATCTTACGAAGTTCAAGTAATCTGCGCACTATTACTTCTCGACTTACAGAAAAGCGATCCGCAACTCGCTTAATATCATCAATTGAATATGGCGCAAAATAGTGACCGTGTTCAAGTACAATTCTAAGAGCTCTCTTTGGAACAAGTAATTCGCCTGCTACAGCATTGCAAAACACTTCTTCTGACAAAGTCGATGCGGAACTGCTCATATCATTGCACAAGGAGGATTCCCTTTTGAATAGGTGAACTAGTTCGTGAATAATTGTAAATGTCTTTGCCGGCGGACGATCTTCATCATTAATGCCGATAATAGGCAATAGCGTATTATAAATTGAAAAGCCTCGAGCTGTATCAATCGTTACATCCGTGAAGCAATGCACAAAAACGCCTTTTGTCTCGATTTTATCACGAACATATAGGTAAAATTGGCGTGTAGAACTACACTTATACTGTTCACCAAGATCGATAGCGAATTGTTTACGGATCGCATTTGCCCATTCATCAACAGAATCGCTGTCAGGAATAAGCGGCTCAAAATCTGGTGGAGTTATTCCAAATTCATCGTCGGCACTTAACAGAAAATCGCGTTCAAGAAGAACATCTATCATAGCGATATTTAATGAGCTGTCATCAATACTAACTGCCCCAGACATCGTTCGCATATTCCGAATATTTGGAATACGCTTCAATGGTATATCGCAAGGATTCATATAGAGACCTGCAAAGGGTATATGCAAACAGGCTGCAATTTTCTTCGCTTGGTTGATGGTTGGCAAGTTTATATCAGTAGGAGTAAGCCACTGATTTAGCCTAGACATATTTAATTTTGTTTTACTGGCGAGGAATTCACTAGATACGCCCTTTTCTTTGCAGATATGAGCCAAAGTATCTTTATTAATAGTCGCATATACATAGCCCACTATATTTCACCTCCACATAAGCAATCAATTTTAGCCCATCCTCATCTCCCGATACACCACATCGGCCAATGCGCTCATTATGGCATTATACTTGTGCTGATCCTCAAAAAGCGAGGTATAGGTATCCTGCGATTCCAGATAGCTGTCCTGAGCCGCTGCTCCGAAGGCCTTAGGGAAAATGCTTTCCACAAAAATCTGCGGATCTGAGGTCAGCGCCATCTTGGTCAGCTTCTTGTCGGCCATCAGACGGCTGCGCAGAGCTGTCAGCAGCACTTTGTCTCCCTCGGTGAATTCACCCTTGTACTTTTCGTTGATCTTGGCGATGATCTCATCCAGCGGCGACTTTGTATCCAGACCCATTGCACCCTTTTGCTTGGCCGGTTCGTACACACCCTTCACCTGTTCCAGCTCAATGCTTCCGGCGAAGGTCTTTTGCAGCTTGTAGTATTCCAGCTTCAACTTACCCTCAAGGTCCACCATATCCGTGGTTTCCGCAGGCAGCAAATTGATCAGATAACAACAGAATACATATTCCTTGTGCAGTTCCTTATCGAACATCCGCAGGATCTGCGAAATATAGCCGTACCACTTAATGAGATTGCGCACCTGACGGCGGAACTGATACCGCTCGTTGGGCGTTTTTTGATTATAACGGTCTGCCACCGGCTTCAACACACTGGTCATTCGCCCCATCGCCCGGGCATCCTGCCGGCCTGTGCTGAAATACTCCTTGGCAAAAGCCTCAATATCTGCATCGTTATAGACCGCAAATCCCCGCAGCTCCTTCTGCGTCTGATAGATCAGGTCAGCGTTGACCTCCTGCGAAAGCGAGGTTTCTTGATAGAACGGCTGAAACGCCTCCAAAATGTCTTCTTTCTTGTTGGCAAAATCGAGAACGAAAGTGTCCACCTTGCCGGTGTAGGTGCGATTCAATCTGGACAGCGTCTGCACCGCTTTGACGCCCTTCAGCTTCTTGTCCACGATCATCGTGTGCAGCAGCGGCTCGTCAAAGCCGGTCTGGTACTTCTCGGCAACGATCAGCACATTGAAATGGTCGTGGAATTCCGCCTTGGTCTGCGTTTCGGCGATGTGCGTTCCATCCGCACGAACATTCAGTTTCGGCTCGGTGTATTCTGTATCACCGTCCTGCACAGCACCTGAAAAGGCCACCAGCACCTGCACATCGTTGTACTTCTGCTCCTCTATGTAGCGCTTGACCTCGTGGTAGTAGCGCACTGCCGCAAGGCGGGACGAGGTAATGACCATCATTTTGCCCCTACCGCCGATCTTGTTTCGGGTGGTTTCCCGGAAGGTCTCCACGATGATCTGTGCCTTTTGGGAGATGTTATACGGATGCAGCTCCTGATATTTGCGGATCACCTTAGCCGCACGGCTGGCGGGCACATCCGGATTATCTTCCGAGGTTTTGACGATTTTGAAGCAGGTGTCATAGGTCATATAGTTCTGGAGCACATCCAGAATAAAGCCTTCCTCAATGGCCTGCCGCATGCTGTAAATGTGGAACGGATGAAAGCTGCCGTCCTCATATTCCGTGCCGAACAGCTCCAGCGTCTTGTCCTTGGGCGTTGCGGTAAAGGCAAAGAAGGACAGATTCTTATGCCGCCCCTGAACGGTCATTTCCCGCATCAGGCGGTCGTCCGGGTCCAGCTCTTCTTCGGCCTTGCCCTCGATCTCGGCGTATTCCCGCAGAGCATCCTCCGTATCTGCGAGGGCGGCTTTCAGTTTCAGAGCCGAGCTGCCGGTTTGGGAAGAATGGGCCTCGTCTACGATAATCGCAAAGTTCCGTCCCGCTACTTTATCCACTTCCTGATAGATGACCGGGAACTTCTGCAAGGTGGTGACGATAATGCGCACGCCGCCGTTGATGGCGTCCCGCAGGTCCTTGGAGGTCTTATCTTCCCCGATGGTCTCAATGGCGCCGAGGGTGTGGTCAAAGCCGGAAATGGTCTCCTGCAGCTGTGCATCCAGCACGGTGCGGTCAGTAACGACGACCACGCTGGAGAACACCGGCTTGTTCTCCTCATTGAACAGCGAGGCCAGCCGGTAAGCCGTCCACGCAATGGAATTGGACTTGCCGCTTCCGGCGCTGTGCTGAATCAGGTAATTATGCCCCGCCCCGTTCTGCCGGACATCGGCCAGCAGCTTGCGCACCACATCCAGCTGATGATAGCGCGGAAAAATCAGCGTTTTGCCGTCCTTCAGGTTCATAAACTTCTGGACAATGTCCATCATACTGTCCTTCTGAAAGACATTCTCCCACAGATACGCCGTCGGGTAGCCGTTTGGGTTTGCCGGATTGCCCTTGCCGCCGTCGTTTCCGGCTCCGTTGGAGCCCTGGTTAAAGGGCAGGAAATAGGTGTTCTTTCCGGCGAGCTTTGTGGTCATCCACACCTCGGTGTGATCCACGCAGAAATAGGCCAGAATGCGCTTGTTGAACTGGAAGCAAAGCTCCCGCGGGTCGCGGTCATACATCCACTGCCGCTTGGCGTCGTCCACCGTTTGACCGGTGTACTGGTTTTTTAATTCAAAGGCGAACACCGGGATGCCGTTGAGCACCAGCACCATATCCACGCTCTTTTTTGTATCGGCGGAGAAGTACCACTGGCGATAGCACTCGATGGTGTTTGCCGCCCACTGGGCAGCCGCCGCCTGATTCAGGGCAGACTCCGGCTTAAAATAGCACACCCGAAAACGCAGTCCACGGTGCTTGAAGCCGTGGCGCAGGACAGAGAGCAGCCCCTCCGTCTCGCAGGCGGTGTTGAACGCCGTGCAGAACTTCCGCACCGGGTCCACCTGATTGGCGTTTTCAAATCGCGCCCACTCCTTGGACTGGGTGCGCTGGACAAAGTCGATCAGGGTATTCACATAGAGCCCCTGTTTGGCGTCATAGGTGTCTGCGCCCTTGGTATATCCGCCCGCCGGGGAGAGAAAGAAGGATTCTATATCCGCTTCAAAGCGTTTTTCGCTTGCATCAGTTACCATTGTCTCTGTCCCCTAACTTTCTGCTCAAATTTTCCTTTGATCGACTCACACACAACATCTACACTATCACAAAACAGCGTTTCCTTTGTTATTCCGAACAACGCCAGTTCTTTTAAGATTTTTTCCTTTTCGCTGCCAGCAACAAGGATCCTACCTGCAATAAAATCCGCATCCTTCTCGATTTTATCAATATACGAATAAAAGCTCATTTGGTCGTGCTCGATGTGGTTCGGAAACAGGATATACCTGCCTTGCTGCGCCCTTTGACGCATTTCCCTGACTGGTGCATAGATAAAAAATGGAGTTTGGCAGCATTCCTCAATCCATTCGCCGCCTTCATCGTTTGTTTTGTGACAAATCTCATTTGACTGTGCTTGCTCAAGAAAATAGGGCTGGCGTTTCACAGCGCCATAGAACAGACTTAACTGTGAGAATGTAGCCCGGGCAAATCGGTAACTGTCTGCGATTGCGTTGACGATTGGATAATTCGCCACATCCAGCTCATTTGTCTTGAATACAACAACTTCGCCATCTGCTCCTATATTTCCGGTGCAGGCGAAATACAGTGCAACCAAGGCGTTTTCCGTAATGTCCAAAAGGCGGGTTGGGATTCCGTGATGCTGCAAAAGCGCCAATAGTTCGATTGGGGAAAGCGAATCATTAAAGACATTTGGAAGCTTATATTTCGCCATTTCAATCATATTGCGTTCTTCGGAGAAAATCGAAATATCGCAGGCAAATTTCTGGTCTCTGGCTATTGACGGAAGCAAATCATACGCTTTGTTTGACTGGCCCCTAAAAAGCAGCGTCTCGTTATTCAGACCACCGTCACGGATAAGAGAGTTGTCCAGTTCTGTGATCTGCTGAACAAATTCAGCAACACTTGAAACTGTCGTCACAGCGGAAGCACCTCCTTCTTGCCCGTCACATATTCGTAAATCAGGGATTCCTTGTAGTTTTCGATTTCGATGAGGTATTGCTGCTTCTTGGCTATCATTACCTCTATACAGCTACATTTTTCATTCAAGTAACTTGCTATTTCTTTTTGTTCATCTACAGGTGGAACGACAACAGGAAAATTCAGAAACTTATCTGCTTGAAGTCGCCATCTTCCCATTCCGCTGACGCCTTGACCAAGGCCATAGAAAATGCGGTTAAAGTAGCACATCTGCATTAAATAGAGATAGTAAGAACTGTCATTTTTCTCGGTATCATCAAGAACAAATACTCGATAGTCAGGACTTGTAACACCGGAATATTTTGAAATATCAACCCAACCTGTCAGCAAATCCATATGGTTCATTGCAAAATCACCGGGATTAAGTAACTGGTAGTGGCTATAATTGTCAGCAAGTTGTCCTTCATTCTTTGATAAATCTTTTGGCTTAATTCCACTCTGTGTAATAGAAAGAACTGTGTAGCCTTCTTTTCCTGCAATATCTTTTTTGATATGAAACAGATATTTAATTCGCTTCATTACCCAGTTGCAGGGGATTTCTTCAAACCAAACACTCCCGCTGTCCTTCATCGGCCTGTCGCCACGGATGCCCTTGGTGACTGCCTGCGTAATGACCGCCTGTTTCAGCTTTTTGTATTCTTCAATGGACGCACGGGTCTTTTCCAATACAGCGTCAATTTCGGCGCACTCCGCATCCAAAAAGGCCGCAATGCGCTCTTGCTCGGCATATTCCGGGACAGGAACAGTAATAGATTTCATTTCCTGCCAGCGGGTTGTCCAAAGATCGGCTACAATTCCGTGTCCCCACTTATAAAACTCATCCGCAAACAATGTGGTGTGGAAAAGCCAGTTGTAATAGCCGGGATGCATAGCCGTTCTCGGTGTCAAAATGATATTGATTAGGGAAACAGACCCATCTAACGGAGAAATACCACAAGAACCACGACGGTCAGAGCGGCTGTTGATTGCAAAGTCTCCAACCCGCACCAGCTTTCTGTTGTCTCCGTCGTCCGTCTTTGCAGCGGTAGCAAGCTGCGGCAGAATGCCTTGCATTGTCACTGATAACGGCTGATAATCTTTGTCGGAAACCTTTTCATTTCGCTGCGTATATAGGTTTCCAATTTTCGAAAGCTGCCAATCCTGCGGTATGGTTCCAACCCACTCAATCCCGCTATCTTTCATTTCACGCATAACATCACCTTAGACATACCTTTGCAAAATCTCTTGCAAAATCATTAAGCTCCAGTAGCCCCTTAGAATCTACTTTTGCTATATAAGACTCTCCTGTTATTTGATTCGCCCATGCTTTGAGAGATTCGATATAACTATTATCGATCAGCTTATTATAAACTTCATCGTCACTTCTCCACTTTAGGAAATCAATAGTCAGCAGGCCTAACCTCTCTAAGTTTTGAAGCGATTTCGATATATCATTCGGGTTTAGCTTATCAACTTCTATGCCCACCAAATACAGCGGCAGATATTCTTTTCTTATTTGGCACTTCTCATCATCAATTCTGCACAAATCCATTTTGCAAATAGGGATTGTTTCTGCTTTAGCACATTCATTAAAAATTGTTTTGAAAACCCTAGCATCTGCCGGTGACAACTGTTCAACAACTTTTACAAATGCAGGTGTACACAAATTTTGTGTTCTTATATCCATATCGCTCACAAGTAAGTTTGAGAACAGTTCTGCTAGGTCATCGTCCATTATGTTGTATTTAAGTGACTCCATTGTAGGTCCAACGATATGTAATTGTGGTTCAACCCTATCTTCTTCTGGAATGCTATTGTATTTTTTCTCCATTTCTTTTTCAAATGCGATTGCCTTTTGCTCATATTTAATGTTGAGTTTTTTCAGTGGATACATGACCACATAATTGAAAAAGCCGGACAATGTCCCGAAAAAACCACCCACATTCTTTGCTGTTGGTTGTACTGTGTCCGCATAGACCTCTTTAACTGTTTCTTTTGCGACAGACAATGCGGCTTCTTTTACAATATTCTCATTTTCCATCTTTACCCCTCCTTATGGAACAGTGTGTTCAGGCTGTCGGCAATTTCACGCTCCAGCTTTTGAATCCGCTCCACAATGTCGTCCACCGGCTCCGGCGGCTGATACTCGTAGAAATAGCGGGTCATCGGAATTTCATAGCCCACCTTGGTCTTGCTCTTGTCGATCCACGCATCTGGGGCGTAAGGCAGAACCTCACGGGCGAAGTAGGCGTCAATGTCCTGCACCAGCGGCACATTTTCGGTATCCCGCAGGGCGGTGTCCGCCACCGGCTTGCCCCGCTTCATCACGATCTCGCCGTTTTCGTCCCGCTGCGGACGCTCCACTACGATTTTGTTGTAGCCGAACTCCTCGCTGCCGAATATCTTGCTCTCGCAGTACACGCCGGACTTGTCCCCATACACGGCGTTGTTCCGGTATTCGCCGTAGGCCTGCACGATCAATTCCCGGCAATGGTCGCCGATGTCGTTGCGCTTGGTGCCGATGGCTTTGCGGCGCTGTTCATAGCAGTGGGACGCGTCAATGAGCTGCACCTTGCCGCAGCGGTAGGCGGGCTTGTCCTTGCACAGCACCCAGATATAGGTGGAAATGCCGGTGTTCATAAACTGGTCGGTGGAAAGCTGGACAATGGCGTCCAGCCAATCGTTTTCCAGGATATACTGGCGGATGTTGCTGGGGCCGCTCCCGGCATCACCGGCAAACAGCGGTGAGCCGTTCTGAATGATCGCCATTTTGCCGCCCGGCGCCAGCTTGGACAGGCCGTTGAGCACAAAAAGCTGCTGGCCGTCGCTGATTTTCGGCAGACCGGGCGCAAAGCGCCCCAGCTCGCCCTTGGCAGCTTCGGCCTCCACCGCCTTCTGTTCCCGCTTCCAGTCGATGCCGAAGGGCGGATTGGAAATGCAGTACCGGAAGGTGAAGCCCGGAAACTGATCGTCGGAGAGCGTATCACCGAACCGCATATTATTGGGATCGCCGCCCCGGATCATCATATCCGCCTTTGCAATGGCGAAGGTGGAGGGGTTAAACTCCTGCCCGAAGCAGGTCACCTCCACATCGCTGTTCAGCTCGTGGATGCGCTCCTCCATACAGGAAAGCATCTGCGAGGTACCCATTGTCATGTCGTACACGGTCACATTGCCGTCATCCAGCTTGGCGTCGCACAGCAGCAGGTCGGTCATCAGATAGATGATGTCCCGGCTGGTGAAGTGCGCTCCGGCCTCCTCGCCGAAGGACTCGGAGAAACGCTTGACGAGATCCTCAAAGATATAGCCGCAGTCCACGGCGCTGATTTTATCCGGGCCGAGGTAGCCCTTGGGGGAGTTGAACTCCTTGATGACCAGATACAGGCTGTTGCACTCCACCATACGGCGAATGATGTTGTCAAAATCGAACTTGGCCAGCACATCCTGCACATTGCCGGAGAACCCGGCCAGATAGTCCCGGAAATTTGCTTCAATGTTGTCCGGGTCTGCCAGCAGGCTCTCAAAAGTAAACCGGCTGGTGTTATAGAACTGATAGCCGGAGGCACGGGTCAGAAAGCCGTCAATAACTGCCAGCTTCTTAACCTTTTCATATTGCTCGATCACCGCATCGTGGGTGGGCAGCAGGCAGTCGTGAAACCGCTTGACCACCGTCATCGGCAGGATCACAAGGCCATATTCGTGGGGCTTGAACGGCCCACGAAGCACATCCGCCACATTCCAGATCATCGTGGCCTTTTCCTGTATATTTACGCCCACGGCGCTGCTTTTCTCATTGACCATTGCTTTCTCTCCTCATCCGACCGCCACTTCAACTTTTTTACCGCTGAAGGCCACGCCGTATTTATAAATCGTCCTGACCCCGGCGGTCGTCAGTTCGGTTTCATATTTCTTATCGTTAATCTGCTGCAAGGCCGTTTCGGACAGCTTTTTCAGCTTTTCGTCGCTGCAATTCTTCTCCGCTTTCAGTTCGATCAGGATGCCCGGAAGTCCCTTTTGCGTGGGCTTCAACTGAATGTCATAGCGCCCGTCGCCGGATTCCCGGTTGGAGGTCACGAAAGCACCTCCCAGCAGGGCGCACAGCCCCAGCATAAAGCCGTGATAGAAGTTCTCACCGGCAGTATCGAAGGAGCTGACCGACTGGGTCAGCAGCGTCTGGATCTGCGCTTTCAGCCGTGCGTTATCGCCGGAGAAGATGGCCTCCTGAACGGAAATCGCCGTGGACGGCGGGATCAGATTCTCCAGCCGCTGCAAAATCTCCTTGTTATACACCAGAGAAATCTCCCGGTTGGGCAGGGAGACCTCGCACATAAAATCGCCGCTGAAGGAGGGCGTGGTTTTCAGTGCCTTCAGATAGCCGGTCACCAGCAGGAAGCTGTAAATGGTGGAGGGATTGCTCTTGATCTGCGGATAAATCACGCCGGTGTCGATGAAGGTGGTGAAGGTCTCGCCGTTGACCAGGGAGGTCAGACGGTTATAAATCTCCTCGTCCGCCTGGGCAAGCACTTCCCCGATAATATCGTTGCTGCCGGTGGAGACCCAGAAGGGCCTCGGCTCGCACTCGTTGCTGAAGTAGTTGACCACCGACCACGGGTTGAAAATTTCCGTCTTGCCGAAGCGGTAGCCGTCGTACCACTGGCAAATCTCGTCATACTTATCGGCAGCGCCGTAGTATTCCGCCATCTCCATCACCTCGTCGGCGGTGAAGCCGAAGTAGGCGCTGTATTTGTTGTCCAGCACGGAGTTGATGGACAGGTTATTCATCCCGCTGAAGATGCTCTCCTTGGCCACCCGCAGAATGCCGGTGAGGAAGCCGAAGGACAGATGCTGATTATCCTTGAACCCGCCGGAAAACAGGTTCCGCATAAACCGGATGACCTTGTCGTAATAGTCCTTCTGATAACCCTGCTGGATGGGGGTGTCATATTCGTCAATGATGATGATGGGCGCAACGGCATAGTGCTTGTGCAGCATAGCGGACAGGTCCAGCAGTGCAGAAGCCAGCTCTACCTCGCTGACTTTGCCGTCTGCCAGCTTTTCATAGGCCTTTTTGCTGTACTCGTCGCACTTATCGCTGGTCAGCAGCTCCTTGTGCCGCCGGGTCTCCTTTGCGAAAATATCCCGGATGGCCGCAAAGGTCTCCTCCCAAGTATCAAACTTCACATCCTTGAAGGTCAGGAAGATCACAGGGTACTTGCCCTGATAATCCCGGTACTTCTGGCCGCAGGCCCAGATCTTCTTGTCCCGGAAGTAGACGGAGGTATCCTTGTCGCTCTTTTCAAAGTAAGTGCGCAGCATATCCATATTCAGCGTCTTGCCGAAGCGGCGGGGACGAGTGAACAGCGTCACCATCGGACGCTCGTCGATAAAGTCCTTGATCATCATCGTCTTGTCAATATAGTAGTATTCCGACGAGGCAAGGCAGTAGTTGGACACGCCGATGGGCAGGGGCAGCTTCGGTGCGCGCTCCGTCTTGCGGAAAGCGCCCGTCTTGAGCCGCTGATCCGCCGGCTTCTGCGTATCAGCGGGGATCAGCCAACGATTGCCCTGCTTTTTCGCACCGGCGATTCTCCCATTCTTGCAGAGCGTCGCAACTCTCCGCTCCGTTATATTCCAGCGCACTGCTGCCTCTCTTACCGAAATCATTTCAGCCATAGGGGGATACCTCCACGCATAAAATCACAAGTACATTATACCCGAATAAAAGAACAATGTCAACAAAGTTCGGAACAATGCCATTGTAAAACAGCATTGTTCTTTTTCTGTATATAAAATAAGCGGAGGTCATCGACCCCCGCTTGCTCGTTACCCATATACAATTTCCTGCATCACGATCTCGTTCGCTCGGTTTCGGATGCCGTTCATCTTCCGCACCCACGCCATCGGGTCATCGGCTTTCAAGGCCTCCGTCACGCCCTCGGTGTCTGCGTATTGTTCTACCAGCCGAAGAAAGAGTTCCTGCGCCTGCTCCTCGATGTCCGCAAGGTGGCCGCCCAGTGTCCCGGCGGTCAGCAGGTTATAATACAACACCCGGTGATGTTCCCTCAGATAAACTCGCCGCCGCTGGCCGTAAATGCCGATAGGCCGTTCTTCTTCGGGCGGTAAGCAAACATTGGGTAGGCAATAGTCGCCCTGCCTTGTGTAAGTGCCGCCCAGCTGCTCAAATAGCGATTTCATATGTGATCCTCCCATTCAAAATTTCCCCGGCAGGCCTGTAATGCAAAATGCACCCGCCTTTCGGTTACAGTCTACCAAAACCGAAAAGCAGGTGCGAGTATGCGAATTTCTGAATCGCACATTATTTCTTCATCTTTCTACTGAATTCATTCAGCGTCTGAATATGCCAAAGACTTTTACGGGTGATGGATCGAAAGGTCAGGGAGCAGAAGAAATCCACAAGAAAGATTTTCGGGATGCAGAACTTCAGCCCCTTCTGGAAGGCTTTCAGTGACCCCCGGCTGCACCAGTTGTGGACGGTGGTCAGGGTGTAGCCGGTCAGGGCCACCACATCCTTTACCGTGACCACATCCGGGTATTTGCGCAGCAGCTTTTCATAGTAGCCGTGCATCTGCCGCAGCGTGTCCTCCGGCAGCTCCTTGGAGAGCCTCGCCACATAGTGGGTGCCGTACCATCCCTTCGGCGCAGAGTAGAGTTCAGGGAAAATCGCCCGCTCCTCTAAATATGCTTTCACATCCTCTTTTCGGATTTTATAGCACCGGGTTTTCTTACCCGACCACTCGCAGGGCACCTTACCGCTTTTGAGCAGGTGCAGCGCCGTGGACTTGCTGATGTGGCAGATTCGGAAAAATTGCTCCTTGTTCATCACTTCGGGAACGCTGTCCCAGTTAACGGGGAATACATCCATTTGTAACACCTCAAAAATAGATTTTCGTCGGTTGGAAGCTCTATCCTGCGGTGTATGGCCGTCTCCCGGTTTTTCTCTCCTATCTTCCCGCATTTCTCTCCAAAATCGGGAAAAATGCCGATTTGAACCCACTTCCAAAAAAGCTCGTCCCGCAAGGCTTTCCGGGCGAAAAAGCCTGATTTCAAGCGGCTTTCGGCGGGTACGGGGCTTACAGAAACGACCCCAAAATGGACACCCCCGTCACAGTTGCATAAAAGACTCGAAATCTTTGGAAGCTCCGGCCGTTTCGTCCGCTGAAAATGTCCGCCGCACAGGGCTTTGCGCGGGTTCGGATTTCACAATTTCATATCGTTCTTGCGTGTTTTTCTTGCATTCTTCCGGAGCAAGGATTACACTTGAGTAATACGGAGAGTTGTCCGAGAGGTCGAAGGTGCGACACTCGAAATGTCGTGTTCCCAAAAGGAACCTAGGGTTCGAATCCCTAACTCTCCGCCAAAAACCCAGTCATATCAAGGCTTTTGCCCATATGACTGGGCTTTTCTTTTCTCTCAAGGTCACATCGGCGTACATGATTTTCGGCAAGAACTCATGTGTGCCAGCCGGTCTGCCCTGTGTCCGGCAGAGTCAGGATATTGTCCATTACATTTGCCGAGGTGATCTTGGACTTGTAATCCAAATGGCTGTAAATATTCGCCGTCGTGCCGATGTCGCTGTGGCCCAGCCACTCCTGGATTTGCTTCAGAGGCACATCGTTTGCCAAAAGCAGTGAGGCACAGCTGTGTCTGAGGTCGTGAAAGCGAATGTGCCGCAGACCGTTCTGCTCCAGCAGCTTGCTGAAATTGGCGGTAACGCTTCTGGGGTTGAAGATATTGCCCATGGCATCCACAAAAACATAGCCGTCATACTTTTTGCTGTAGCAATTTCCGCATACGCGCCTATCCTCCTTTTGCTACTCCCTCAGCGCCAGCAGCTTTTCCCGGATGTTGCTGACCAGCGGCAGGGAGCGCAGGCTGGATTTCGTCTTGGCACGGTCGGCGCAGACGATTTCACATTTGCCGTCTATCTTTGCGTTGGTTACAATGTGCTTAATGGTGATGGTGTCCCGCTCAAAGTCGATGGCGTCCCACTTCAGCCCCAGCGCCTCGCTGCGGCGCAGGCCGTAAAAGGCGGTCATCTGAATCAGCAGGGAGTACGGATGATCCTTGGACGCTTCCAGCAGCCTCTCCAGCTCCTCCTGCCGGTAATAGTCCGCAATGTACCGCTGCTTCTTGGGGCGCTCCACCTTGTCGGCGGGGTTGAAGGGAATCAGGTCCATTTTGACGGCGTATTTCAGCGCCTTGTGGATATTGGCGTGATAGTGGATCACCGTACCGGGTGACACGGTTTTCAGCTCATGCAGATAAAAGCTCTGAATGTGCTTGGCTTGAATTCCGTCCAGCGTCAGTCCGGTGTTTCGGAAATACGGTGCGATCTTCCCCTTTACCATCTGCGTGTAAGAGGAAAAGGTGGTCTTTTCCACCGAGCTGCGGATAATCTCCAGCCACAGCTCCATGTAGTCGGCAAACAGCATATCGGAGGAGATGTCCTCGTTCTCCTTGCTCACAACTGGCGGGACAAAGCTCTTGCGAGTGTCCAGCAGCAGCTTTTCAGCGCGGCGCTTGTTTCCCTTTGCGGGAAGTCCTGTGGGAATCCACGGCTGCCTGCGCTTGCCGTTGGCGTCCGTGTAATTCAGCACCATGTAGTAATTGTCGTTTTTTATTTGCAGGTGTCCTGCTATCATAAACTCTACCTCCTTTGCGGATAGCACATGAACGGGCACCCTTTCGGACCGTTTTTATTATACGCCCGGCGGGAATGCCCGTCCAATGTGCCATACAGGTTCAAATCCCGGCTACGCCGCCGGCTGCGGATTTCCCGCCGAGAGTGCGTAGCGGATCACATTGATTTTCGGTACGCGGTATGCATTGCCGATTTTCATACCGGGGATGTCGCCGTCGCCGATCAGCGCATAGGCCAGATGACGGCTGATGCCCAGCATCGCCTGCACCTGCGCCACATTTACAATGTCGGGGTAGTCCGTGAACATCACCTCGTATAGGGTCTGAATTTCGATTTTAGTCATCGGCACCACCTCCATCGTCACCAAGCACATGTGCGAGAAGCATATCAAGCTCTTCTTCTGTGTTCACCGGCGAGAGGCTGACAATACCCTCTTCGTTTTCATCCTCACCGAAGGGAGTGCCGCCTTCGCATACGATATTATCCAGTTTTTCCGAAATAGCATGGATTACATAGTGAACCTCTTCCTGAGAGAGAATAAACACAAGCTCGTGTCCGCACTCATCATCAAAGGTTGCCACAAGCTTATCGTCGCTGCGGTCAATACCGTTATCAGCATCGATGAGGAATTCAAGGAAAAGATCCTCAACAAAGAGGCAACCCGCCTCGGAAAAATCTGCGACCATACGGTCAAGCTCCTGTTTTCTGCTTTCGCTCAAACGGTTAAAATCAAAATTAGCTTTCATAATTTAATCTCCTTTCACCGAGCGTCCCGGTCTTTGTGCTGCCGCGCCAAGTGTTTGTTATAAAAGTCCATGGCCTTGACAAGTGTCTCGGTCATCTGCTTCACGGAGGTGTCCGGGCGGAAAAAGCTGCGAAGCTTGTCTACCGGCACCTTCACATATTCCACCTGATTGCCCTTAACCTCGGACAGAAGCTGCAGCACCGCGTCATCCGTGAGAGTCTGCGCCTCGCTCATGCGCCGCAGCCGCCGGGCCTGAGACAAGGACGGCGTTACCTCATCGCTGTCCATCACGGAGAAGAGCATCTCCTGCTCGGACGGCTGCAAATAGGACAGCTCCACCGCCGGAGTCAGGGCGATCTTGCCCTCGTCCACCAGCTTCAGGATGTCGGGGATCAGGTGGGTGAGTCGGATGTAGCGTTGGATTTGGTTGCGGCTGTCGCTGCTGTTTTGTGCAAGCAGTTCGTCTGTTCTCAACTTCGTCCCAAGTTGGGACGAAGTTCCCTGATGTTTCAAAGCATCGTATTTCATCTTGTACGCAAAGGCCTTTTCCGACGGCAGGATATGCTCTCTTTGCAGGTTGCTGTCCACCATGGTGATAACAGCCTCCTCGTCTGTCAGGTCACGGATAATCACCGGCATGGTGCCCATCCCCAGCGCCTTGCACGCTGCCAGCCGCCGGTGGCCTGAGATCAGCTCATAGCCGCCGTCAGGCAGCGGCCTTGCCAGTGCCGGAGAGAGCACGCCGGCATCGGCAATGCTCCGCATGAGCTGCGCCATTTCCTCGTCCTCCTTCACCTTAAAGGGGTGATTTCGAAAGGGTGTGAGGTCAGCCAGCGGGATTGCCTCTACCTTTGGCTTTTTCGCATCAAGCCGTTCCTCCGTGCTCATAAAAAGCTCCTCATACCCGGTCAGCCCCAAATCAATCGATCGGTCGTTCTTCATCGAATCCTTCCTTTCATCGTATAATCGTCTTGTCCTCTTGGGACGGTTGCTGATTTCGCAGCACCTGCTTTTCCCGCGGGGATAGGTAGGGGTCGTTTTCCACCCACGCATCCAATTCACACGCCAAGAGGGCTTTCAGCTTTGGGTTATCCTCAATCATGTTATAGGCGGTTTGCTTTTGCTTCCGAAGCCGGGAAAGCTCTGCGGTGCAGGCGGCGCAGGACTTTTTCAGCTCGACCCTCTCCGCAGGATCGGCGCAGCCTCGCTGCTTATTACGGATTTTGCTGCGTGCAGCGGATATTGCATCCATCTCCCTGTCCATTCGTGCAAGAAACCTCTGCACATCCTCCGGCGTGTCCAAATGCTCCCGACACACCAGCGTTATCTCAGCGGTGAAGCGATCCAGCCTGCGGCAAGCCTCCCGGCACTCCGCTGACAAGGGCTGCCGATACTCCTTTTCGTACAGCGGCGCAACGCCCAGCACGATTGCCACACAGCGGAAGAAGCTCAAATACCCGGTGACGCGGGGCAAATGCAGATAGAAATCCCGCTGCCGGTAATATTCTTCCGTCGGCGGATTTTTTCTGGCATATTCCCGTGTGTAGGGCCTCATGAATTCAAAATAGCGCCGGGTCACACGGATGTCCCGCTGGTTCTCCAGCAGCCTGTCCTGCAGCGCCTCCTTGTCATATTCGGCTCCCAGCCGGAAGGTGCGCATACACTTTTTAGCGCTTAGAGAGCGGATGGTGGCGTACCTGCGGTAGGGATCGCACACGAACACATAGTCCTTCTTCCGCAGCACGGCACTCAGCTCCGTCCAGCTGCTCGACATCGTCAGCGCCTCGTCCAGCGCCCGCCGCATAAGGTTGTATCGGGTGGGCTCGTCGTTCTTTTCGGCAAAGTAGACCGACCGCGCCGTTTTATGCCGTTGGGGATTTTTCACCACCGACAGGCCATGCTCCTTGCAGATACGGTCGGACATATCCCGCAGCTTGTAGTAGACCTCGTATTTTGCCTCCAGCTTTTTGCCCGTCCACATATTCACCGGATTCACAACAAAGTGGTTGTGATAAGTGCCGGTGTTGAAGTGGGTGGCAACAAGCACCTGCCGGTCGTTCCCCCAAAGCCGCCGCGCCGTCTCCACGCCGATGCGATGGCATTCCTCCGCCGTAACCTCACCGGTCTTGAAGGACTGGTAGGCGTGGTAGGCCACATTGCCGCCGGCTTTGCCGAAGCGCCTCTGCACGGCAGCCATCTCCCTTGCGGCAGACTCCGCCCTGCAGCCAATTCCGGTGACGGCGTATTGCTGCTCCCCCTCATCCAGGTTTTTTTCTTTGTCGGCAGCATACAGCAGCACCTGCTCCAGGTCGCTCAGCTTGGTCTTGCTGGGGTTGGTGCAGTAGTCCACCACACGGCTGACGCTGTCATGGATCGCCCAGATCTTTGTCACCGCCATCGGCATCCTCCTTCCCGTGATAGGCGCGCAGAAGCAGGCTCTCGATCTCGGTCAGGGCCTCGTCAAAGTCCCTCATGGCAAGCTCGTAGCGGACGGTATCGTGGAGCGTCGTCAGCTTCTGATACGCCAGCATCAGCTCCCGGCGCGGAGCTTCCCTCACCACTGCGCCGGTTCCCAAGGTTCGGAGATATTCCGACATATTCATGCCGCATTTCTTTGCCTTTCTGCGAATGGTATTCTTCTCGGTTTTATAGACTCGCACATTGATTTCCTCTGTTCGATTCCGCATAGATATCACATCCTTTCAGCGGGGTTACAGGGGCGCGCCCCCTTCGTATCGGCAGATACGGGGGATTTGGGTGCCGCAGGGCTACACAAATCCCATGCTCGTTATCCTTACGGATAAAAAAGCGGTGTATAGCCCCGCACCCCTTAAAGCGGCAATTCCTCATCGTCCTCCGCCTCCTCCCATGACGCAGATGACGCTTGTGACGATGCTTGGGGAAGCCGGAAGGTTCCGTCATTCTGTTTCTGCAGTGACGCAAGTCTCTCGCTCCCGGAGGAACCGTCATGACCGTCAGCACCGTCATGCAGCTCCAAAAGCACCAGCCGGGCAGCCGCCGTTTTACGATACTCGTAAGTGATTCCCAGGGGCTGCAGCACATCGCTGTAATGGCGGGTCAGATGCTTGCTGGCGAGGTTGGGCTTCAGCTCCGTATTACCTACGGCGGCAAGCAGCTGGGACACCGTGCCCCGAAACCGCCCGTGCGCCAAGAGAAAATCCGCCACCTGAAAAACAAAGTCCGGGATGCGTTCCTTTCGCAAATCCTTGGCGCTGAGCGCCTCGGTAATCTCCCATCGGACGCCCCGCATCTGCATTTTCAGCTTTTTCTCCTCCACATCCCGGCCTGTAATGCAGAGGGTGGCGCAATCGCCGAAGCGGTCATCCTTGCGGAGAATCATCCCCGTATCCGCCACACCCAAAATGCCTGTGGAACCGGTCATATCGTTGAAAATATTGCTGCTGTCCCGCTCCTTTCGGGTGTGATGGACAACGAAGATGCAAATGCCGTGGTCATCGGCAAGCTTTTTCAGGCTGGACAGATCCTTGTAGTCCTGGGCATAGGCATTGACCTTTGCGGAAGTATTGTCCCGCACCATTTGGAGGGTATCGATGAATATCAGGCCCGTGGAGGGAAATTCCCGCAGAGTCTCCTCGATCTGCCCCTCCAGCTCCGCGCCCAGCTGTCCACAGGAAAAGCCGAAGCGGAGATTCTCCGGCGGAGAATCCGTCAGCTCCTGCATACGCTGCTGAACGCGCCATTCCCGGTCCTCCAAGGCCAGATATACCACATCGGTTTTTCTGGTGGGTAGCCCCCACACTGCCTCGCCGCGGCTGATTTGCAGGCACAGCCACAGTACCATCCAGCTCTTGCCGATCTTGGAGTCACCCGCTAAAATGGCGAGCCCGTCGGAGAGAACACCGTCGATGAGCATTTTGGGGTGGGCAAGAGGTTTGTAATACAGGGTATCGGCATCGATCAGTTGTAGCTTGTTCATGTGTTTCACCTTCTTTCTTTCGCTGGTAATTGTGTTTTTTGGTTTGGCGCCGTATTTCCGATATCGTTTTTTATATGCCTGCCCCGGGGTCTCCGCGGCGTTGCCGTGCTCGCTCTTTTGCGGTCGTCGCACAGTCATATCTGTCTCGGTAACGGCTATTCAGTTATCGAGGTACACGGGGGAAGCTTAGAAGCTCCTCTCACTTTCCCTTTGCCGAATTTTTTTCGGATTTTCCCGCTGCTTTTCAAAATTTTTTCTTTTGAGCTGGTAAATTATAAAAAGCCGAGCTTGTGCAGAGCTTTTTCAAAGTTCCCCTCACTTGGTAGGCAGTGAGAAGGCCGAAAAATTAACCCCCCTGAAAAATTTTTTGTTTTGGCTCCAAATCGGAGCCATTTTCCTATGCAGGACTGCTCGTGGCTCCGAAATGGAGCCATTTTTCGTCTATGGCATCAAAATTGATGCCATGTCCATTCCGGATTTCATCGGTGTGGCAGCAAAATTGATGCCATAAAAATAAGCGCCTGCCTCTTTTCAGAAGCAGACGCTCGTTTTTCGTATTCCTTTTTTACCGTAGCAGCCGGATCAGCAGCTCATTGATATCCTCGGTGGGCTTGCCGCTTGCTACCAGCTTGTTCCGAAAGGACAACAGGGCCTTTGTCAGCAGCCGTCGCTCGCCGGCGCAGAGTGCTAACACTCGATTTCTTCTATACTTGAACATCACCACACCTCAGCAATAAACCAGCTCAGAAAGGACAACTTCCTCCGCACGGCTGCAGATGCTGTTCATCCGTCCCACCCATTCCATTTGATTCTCGGTCTTCAGCCGCTCAGTGACACCTTCGGCTTTCTTCATCTGTTCGACCAGCTGATCAAACATTTCTTGTGCAGTGTCGCCGATTTCCTTGAGATGCTCGTCCAGTTTGCCGGTCAGCAGCATCCCCGTGTAGATGCCGTCTCTGTACTCGCGCAGATACCGCCTGCGCTTTTCTGCGAATCTGTTGTACATATTCTTCCTCCTTTTGCGCCCGCCGTGCGGGTTTCTATCATCATCCACATGATGGCGCAACCCGAAGGAAAAGCCCAATGTGCGAAAAACAGATTTGCAGATTTGACATCATAGAAACTCCCTCAGAAACGCAGGTTAATATTTGCCAAATTGAAGGGTTTGTATGTCCTTATGACGTTATACCTTGATTGAGTTTTCGAACGAAAACATTTGTTGAAATATGTGGACTTTTTGTGCGGGCTGTGATATAATTATCAAAATACAGATTTATATGTTGAAAAGCGGCACTCCCAATACTATTGGCACAAGCAATAAAGTAAATGAGGTTTGCTATATGACTGTGAGTTATAAAAAATTATGGAAGCTCTTAATAGACCGAGATCTAAAGAAGAAGGATCTTGAGGAAATGGCTGGCGTTAGTCATTATGTAATGAACAAGTTGACACATGGGGATAACGTCACCACTGATGTCCTATGCAAAGTGTGCAAGGCTCTTAATTGCACCGTTGACGACATTATGGAAATGATTGACGAGTAGCTGTCGCTTTGGGTTTTTCAGTATAGGTATCATCGAATGCTATCGGAAAGTTGGTGAGAAATAAATGCCGTTTGATGCGAGCGTCAGAGCTTATTTGCGGGCTTACCAAAACGAATACAGAGCTGCTCTTCATGGAGGGCAGCACACAGCCGAGCTTTCTTTTCGCGTCCCTATGCATGAAATGTTTAGGAGGATAGCGCATGACTTGAACCCGGCAGGTACTTTCGACATCATTCTTGAGCCGAGAAATCAAGGAAGAATGGGGCGGCCTGACTGGAGAATACAGGATCGCATCTCGCTTGGTGTTTACGGCTATATTGAGGCGAAAGGTCCATCCAACGAGCCGTTCGATACTACCCCGTATAGGGATCAGATTAACCGATATCTGACGTTAGGGCACAAGCTTATCATTACGGACGGCATTGATTTCGTATAAAAACGATGTGGATTCCTTCGTTATCGTGTCCAGCGATTCCGATTACTGGGGATTGATCTCGTCACTGCCAGATGCACATTTCCTTGTTATGATTGAGCGCGAGAAATGCGGACCGGACATGAAGGAAGCCCTTGCTGATTCCGGTATCTTCTACTGCTATCTGGATGACTTTTATTCCGGCAATAGCGAGGACATCAAAAAGAACGCTTTGTTCAAGGAAATGTACCGCTGGATTGACAACTCCGTTCACCTGAATGTCAACGATATGTTTGACGCTGCATTGAGAAATACACGCATTGATATGTCTCCGGCTGAACGGCGGCAATTCTATGAAAAGCACATCAAGCACATGACCTTACAGATCGATGAAGACGGCAATGTCGGTATTGAGCTAAAACGAGGATAGTTTGCATTTGTGAAAAACGCCCCCGACACTGTGCCAGACGCACAGTGCCGGGGGCGTTCCCGTTTCCAGCGATTTATTTTTCTCTCGGCAAGGGGCTGTTCATAAGGTGACACTTTCCATTTTGCGAAGCCGTGAAAATTCGATGTGTTCCGTGGAGATGTTCACTGGGCAGCATACGCCGTACACGTTTCCGATAATCACTGATGTAGAATTGATTTGTGTTTAGGAGGACAAAGCGGGAGATATAATGTTAAATGTAGTTGCGTGCGCACGCATATTGCGTTATAATACTGGTGGTTAGGAGGAATATATCTATGCAACTATTAAAATGGCTTTCCGTAACAGACCGATTTTACAAAATCTATTTGGATAAACAGCTTGCCCCCTTTGGAATCAACAACAGCCAATATATGTTTTTGATTAAAATCTGTCGTTCGCCTGGCATTTTACAGGATTCTTTAATGGATATGTTTTATGTTCATCCGAGCAATATTGTACGGACAGTTGCGGCATTAGAAAAGCAGGGAATGATTATGCGTTCCCCAAATGATAAGGATAAGCGGACGTGTAAGCTGTATCCTACGGAACGTGCGCTGTCTGTAATTGATGAGGTGCAGACGGTATGTGAAAAGACAGAAGCTCTTTTATTGCAAGGTATGAGCGAATCCGAGCAGAACCTTTTTATGGATTTCTTAATACAGGCGGGCAGAAATATCACATCGGAACTCCATATAGAGAAAAAGGGGGAGGAGTTCAATGACTGAAAATCCTCTGGGCTATGAAAAAATTCCAAAGCTGTTGAAAAATTTTGCTGTTCCCAGTATTGTGGCGTCTCTTGTCGGCTCAATCTACAATATTGTGGATCAGATTTTTATTGGTCAAGGGGTCGGTTATTTGGGAAATGCAGCAACCAATGTTGCCTACCCGTTTTCTACCATCTGCCTTGCCATTGCACTACTGGTCGGAATTGGCAGTGCTTCCCGTGTTTCCCTCTGTCTTGGATGCAAAGAGCCGAAAGCTGCCGCCAAAGCAGCGGGAAATGGTATTGTTCTGATGGGAATTTTCGGAATTATTTATTTGCTGGTTGGAGAAACTTTTCTGTCTTTGCTCCTAAAGGCATTTGGGGCAACGACAGATGTATTTCCATATGCAAAGCAGTATGCCAGCATAACATTGATTGGAATGCCGTTTCTCATTGTAACGAATGGTATGAGCAATTTGATTCGAGCAGACGGAAAACCAAAGTATTCAATGGTCTGCATGGTTGTGGGAGCTATTATCAATACCATTCTTGACCCCATTTTTATTTTTGTTTGCGATTGGGGAATTGCCGGCGCAGCTTGGGCAACAGTTATTGGGCAAATTTTTTCCTTCATACTCGCACTCCGTTATCTATGGCGTTTCCAAACAATCCATTTTGAAAAAGAGTCGTTTTTATTGGACATCAAAGAAAGCATGAAAATTTGCAGCATGGGAATCAGCAGCAGCTCAAACCAGATTGCAGTTACCGTGATTCAAATCATTCAGTACAATTCGTTGACTTATTACGGCGCATTAACAAAATATGGAACGGATATTCCCTTGGCAGCTTGCGGAATTGTTATGAAAACAAATGCCATAATCCTTGCGATTGTTGTAGGAATCTCGCAAGGGACACAGCCGATTATCGGTTTCAACTATGGAGCAAGGCAATATCATCGGGTACGGGAGGCTTACATGCTTGCAATAAAGTGGAATCTTGTTGTTTCCACTATTGCTTTTATCGCATTTCAATTTTTCCCGCAATCTATCATTTCACTATTCGGAGACGGGGACGAGCTGTATTTTGAATTTGCTGTTTTGTTCATGCGTACCTATCTTTTCATGGTGTTGGTAAATGGTGTGCAGTTGCTTTCTTCCAGCTTTTTTACCGCAATAGGAAAATCGTTAAGAGGTGCTCTGTTGGCATTAACAAGGCAGACCTTTTTCTTGATTCCGCTTACCCTGCTGCTCCCGCTTCGTTTCGGAATTATGGGAGTATTGCTAGCGGGGCCTATTGCTGATTTTTCAGCGTTTGTGCTATCTGTTGTCCTGGTGGGTATAGAATTAAAAAAACAAAAAAACTCGCTTATAATTTAAGCCATAGCATATAGCTATTATCCACAGCTACTAAGCAAGTGTTATCAATAATGGATAGTTGAGGAGGCAAGGATAATGCCCAAAGTAATGGAGATCATCGAAAAGGAAACCAAGGGGAAAAGCTACCACACATATAAGTATAGTTATGATTCGATTGGTTTACCGTCCATCTCCCGGTACCAAACTTGAGAACTTGACCGTCGGCGTTATACAAGACTATATGGTTGAAGCGGAAAAACGGATGTTTGCTGAGCTGGTCAGAGACAAGCGTTTGGGGCAAGATGCCTACTTGCCTAAGGATGGTTCCCTTGAATATAAGATTATGAAATCTGGGCGAGAAGATTTGAGAACACTTCAAAAAATCAAGCACAATTACAGTTGGGTAATCGGTGTTTCTAAGTCTTTTAATCCAGAAAGCTGTCTTGACCACACGGGTAAACCGAATTCCAATTACATCGCAGATCTGCCAGTATTCCAAAGGTTTATAATTAAACCTTTTTACGAGTGTCTAGTATAAACCGATTCAATAGGCATTTGCACTTGAATAAAAAATGCACTTGTTCAAAACTGAGCAAGTGCAGAAATCAATTCGTTTCCTATTTACTTTTCCATAGATTCACTTCTTGACTGAGCCACTCGCACCATGTGTCGACCCCTTCGCCGGTCTTTGCGGAAATGGGAAATATCTTTAACTCCGGATTTCTCATATGCGCATAAGAAATAACCTTTTCCAAATCAAAATCAAAATATGGCAGAACGTCAATTTTGTTGATGATAAGTGCGTCGCAGACCTGAAAAATAAGCGGGTATTTCAGCGGCTTGTCATGCCCCTCAGGCACGGAAAGGATCATGGCGTTCTTTACCGCGCCCGTATCAAATTCCGCGGGGCACACAAGATTTCCCACATTTTCAAGGATGGCAATATCCACATTCTGGATTCCCATGCTTCTCAATCCCTGCCGGGTCATGTCGGCGTCAAGGTGACACATGCCGCCGGTGTGGAGCTGAATCGTCCTGATCCCCGTATCCGCAATAGCCGCAGCGTCCACGTCCGAGTCGATATCCGCCTCCATAACCGCCATACGGTACTTATTCTTCATGCGGGAAATCGTTTGCTTCAATGTTGTTGTCTTGCCGCTGCCTGGGGATGACATCAAATTCAGTAGGAAGGTCTTGTTCTCCTTCAGCTCCTGCCTGAGCCTGTTTGCGTCCTGATCATTGTCCGCAAATACGCTCTGCTTGATCTCTATCACTCGATAATTTTCCATAACAATCTTGTCCTCCTTTTTGCAAAGCTCCCCGAGCGGCCTGCCCGGGGAGCTTCGGCTAACAAGCCAGTATCTCTTTAATTAAGAACTCTTTCCCGGAGAGCACGGTATATTCGCTCTCCTGACAACAGGGGCACTGTGCGTCGCAGGTGAAGGGATTAAAGACGCTTCCGCAGTTCCGGCACTTTGCTGAGGCTTCTATGATTTCAATCTCCAGTGCGGAGCCTTCCAGCCGGGTCCCCGGTATGGAACGCCTGTACACAGCTTTCATCATCTGCGGGACAACGGAAAACGCTTCGCCCACCTGAAGAACCACCTTATCAATTTTCTTAAGGTTCTGTTCTTCGGCGATCCGGTCAACCTTCTCGACGACGTCTATAATCAGACCCAGCTCGTGCATGTTCAGGCTTCCAGAACGATGCGGTTGAGGACATGCCTCATGCGCGCCTCATTGTAGATTACCGGCACGGGATAGGTTCCGTTGCCCTCTGCCAGCGCCCACTTGATGATCTGCGGGAAGTCCTTCTGCTCGATGAAGTCAAAGCCCGTGGGAAGCCCCATCTCCCTGTTCATCTGACGGATCGCAGCAATAAAGGCGTTTGCCTTCTCTGCGTCGCTGCCGGTCGTCTTCACGCCGGTAATCTCCGCAAGATGCGCAAGCTGGGGATGGACTGCCGTGCCGTAGTCCTCCAGAACAATCGGCATGATGACCGCGTTCGCGAGCCCGTGCGCGGTGTTATAGATGCCGCCCATTGCGTGGGCAATCGCGTGAACATACCCGACGCCGGTGTGGTTGAAGGCAAGCCCTGCCTTATAGGAGGCGATGAGCATGGCCTCGCGGGCCTCCAGATCGTTCCCGTCCTCATAGGCGCGCTTGAGATTTCTGAATATCTTTACCACCGCTTCCTCCGCATTGCGGTTGCTGGCGTTGTTGTTATACGCCCACGTGACATAGCTCTCTACCGCATGGGTCAGCGCGTCGATACCCGTCGTCGCGGTGACGAATTTCGGCATGGACACCGTCAGCTTCGGGTCGAGAACGGCATATTTGGGGACGAGGTTGGGATCCATGATCGCGTACTTGTGGCGCTCGTCATGATCGGAGATCACAGCGCCCATTGTGACCTCGCTGCCCGTGCCGGACGTGGTGGGGACGGCAACGATCGGAGCGACCTTTATCATGACCTTCATCAGGCCCGCCATCTTCCCGATCGGCGTATTGGGCTTGGCAACGCGCGCCGCTGCCGCCTTGGCGGCGTCCATGGGGGAGCCGCCCCCGATCGCGAGGAAGCCGTCGCAGCCGTTTTCCAGATACTGCGCACGGATCGCCTCCACCGTCTTCACCGAGGGGTTTGCCTCCACCTGATCATAGATCGTGTAGCCAATACCATGGCGCTCAAGATTTTCCGCGATGGGCGGGACAATGGTTCTGCCGACGGTTGGGCCGGTCACGATCATGACCTTGTTCACGTTCAGCTCTTTGAGTACCTCCGGGATCTTCTTTGCGCTGTCCGCTCCGCTTACCACCTTCGGGCCGGGGAACATGGCGTCCGTAAGCGGGAGCGCCTGCTCCATGATTTTGCTGTTCGCGCGGCACTTGAATACCGTAAGCTTATCCTTTGCCTTTTCAAAGAAGCGCTCGTCCATTGCGTATGCGATACCGACCGCCGCGACAGCCGCCGCGCCGCAGAGAAGCGCCTTATATGTTTTCTTCATTTCAAACCCCTCTTTCCTTACTTAATGCGCATGACCGCGTCATACGCGCTGTGTACCGCATCCGCGATCCTCCCGCTCTTGCACGCGTCTCCGACCGTTACCACATACGGGTACTGATTTTCAAGCGCCTTTGCCAGCGCGTTTACCGGGCGGACGCCCAGAGACAAGACGACCTCGTCAACCGTCACCGTGGTCAGCATACTGGTTCTGACGTCCTCGAGGATCACGCTGTCCTCCGTAATCTTCATCAGGCGCTTGCCCGGCATAAACTCCGTGTCGTATTTCTGAATCCGGCTCAGCTCGTCATCCTTCAGCTGGAACCAAGTACCCGGTGCGATCTCCTCCGCCATCTCAACGACGACCACATGGTTTCCGCTCTCGTTGAGGATCTCCGTTGTTTCAAGCCCCGTCATGCCGCTGCCGATCACCGCGACGATCTTGCCGCTGATCTTCTTCTCACCCATAATGATCTCCGGCGCAGTGCAGACATTGGGCAGGTCGATGCCCTTGATTGAGCGCGGTCTTACCGGGACGCCGCCCGTCGCGATGACGACGGCATAGGGCTTGAGTTTGGCGATGGCCTTTTCCGTGGCCTCCGTGCCGAGCTTTACCTCTACGCCGAGCTTCTCCACGTTTGCCATCAGGTCTTCGATCGACCAGTAGAGCTTACCTTTGAGCAGGCAGGTCGAGGCGGTCTTCACCTGTCCTCCGGCCTTCTCTTCTTTCTCAAAAACGGTCACGGCAAAGCCGCGCCTCGCCATGATCTCCGCCGCCATCAAACCGGCGGGGCCTGCGCCGACAACAACGACCCTGCGCCCCTCGCCGTCCTTCGGCATGTTGGCGAAAAACCGCTCCTGTCCGACCGCGGGATTGAGCGCGCATTCGCCGTTCTTTCCGCTCAATGCCCCGTAGGTGAAGCTCTCGATGCAGTTGAGGCAGCCGATGCAGCGCTTGATCTCGTTGGTGCGTCCCTCCTCCGTCTTCTTCACCCAGTAGGGGTCGCAGATAAAGGTGCGGGCGGAGCCGATAAAGTCCTGCACTCCCTCCTCAAGCTGCCGCTCCGCCTGATCGGGAGAGCGCATGAAGTTGGCCGCGCACACAGGGATTTTGACGGTCTCCTTGATCGCCTTTGCCAGATAGGCCCGCCAGCCCGGCTCAAAGGACGTGGGCTCAAGCCAATAATTGTAAGTATCATAGCAGGCGGAGGATACGTTGATCGCGTCAACACCCAGCTCTTCCAGCCGTTTTGCGATCCGCTTTCCTTCCTCCAGATCATAGCCCTTTCCGGGCTTACCGATCCGGTCATACATCTCGTCGGCAGACAGGCGCACCATCAGCGGATAGTCCTTTCCGCAGGCGGCCTTAATGCCGGTGATGATTTCGCTGATAAAGCGCAGGCGGTTATCAAAGCTCCCGCCGTACTCATCCTTGCGGTGATTGGTGTTTGGGGAAAGGAACTGCTGGATCAGATAGCCGTGGGCCGCGTGCAGCTCCACGAGGTCAACGCCTGCCTTTTTGCAGCGGACCGCTGCGTCGATGAAATCCTGAATCGTTCTCTTGACCTCGAACTTTGTCATCGCGCGCATCGGGCTTGGGACATGATAGCTGCGCTCACAAACGGACGGGGCGGCGACCGGCTGGCAGATTCCCTTCTCCTCCAGCGCCATCATCGTAGGCGTCGCCTTGTAGAGCATCTCCATAATTTCCGGCTTTTTCTCCACCAGCGGCAGGATCATCGGAAGGGAATTCACGCTGCTGGCATAGCCCTGACGGCCGGGGTGGTGCAGCTGGATGCCGAGTTTCGCGCCGTGCCTGTGGATTCTCCCCACGAATTCGCGCATCGGCTCGATATGGTAGTCATGGCTCATCGCAAGCTGGGTAAAGGAAGATGTCGCGTACATGTCGTTGACGCGGCAGATCCCCGGGATGATCAGTCCCACGCCACCCTTGGCCCGCTCCTCATAGTAGTCCATGAGCTTTTCCGTGGGCTTGCCGTTGGCCTGACCCATGCTGAACTCGGCGGCGGTCATGACCGTGCGGTTTTTGATTTCCAGATTGCCGATCTTCATCGGCGAGAGAAGCATTGAATAGTCCATTTTTTATTCCTCCCTGTTGTTATCTTCAAGGGTGACCGTGTCCAGCTCGGGTCTTCCGTACTTTCCGGCCAGCAGCAGCTCCCTATGCATTACTTCATCATAGCCATAATCCTTGCGCTCCTCCAGCTCCCGGGCGCAGCCCTTGCAGGTGGCGACGCACAGCTCGCATCCCATGCACTTTTCCTTGTCAAAAATGACCATGCCGTCCTTGATCTTATTTGCGCCGAAGGGGCAGCGCTTCACGCACATTCCGCACTCCTGCGCGCCCAGACATTTGCTTCTGTCGCGCTTGATCACCTCCGGGCCTTTTTCGCAGTTGATCCCCGGCCCGAGGATGCGCGTCCCCTTGACGACCGCGCACACCTCCCTGTCACAGTTGCACATGACAAACGCACCGGACTTTTTGCCGAACATGTAAAGGACATTGTGGACATAGCCCTTTTTGTGCATGTCGGCAAGGATCTCCTTTGCCTCCTCCTTTGTCACAGGATGATGACCGAGCGGCAGGTTCTCATAGATGTCCGCGCCGTAATAGAGTGTGAGATCCTTGATCTCCGGCTCTGTCACGCCCTCCGGATACTTCTTGAGCGCCACCTCGCAGATACAGGGGCCTGCGGAAACGTGCGCACCTGCGCCGACTTCTACTGTATAGACAAAGTCTATGACGTTTTCGGCAGCCTTTTGGCTTAGGATAATGCCATGCGGGAGAAAGTAGTTGCCGGTCTTGGAGGTGTTCTCCATTTTAGCCATCAGCTTTTTATAAAACTCCCGCTTCTCCTCCGTCGTCGCTCCCTCATAGCCGCGCATCAAGATATCGCCGGTCTTCAGGATGGTCGGCTCACTCGCCCCGTAGGCATAGTGCATAATGTACTGGGCGAGGGAAACGGGTTTTGCTTTTTCTCCCTTCCCCTGAAAGGACACGGTCTTTCCTTTCTTGTAGTTCAGCAGTGCCACTTCTCTTTTTCCTCCTTGATTTGTTAATTAAATGTCTAAGCTGTTTTCATTTTAGATTATCGCCGAAAAATGTCAATATCGGCGAAAAGCATTCTAAAATTGTCACAAAAACCATGTATGTGTTTTGCATACGAAGAATTTCATTGTGCTTGAAACAGCTTTACAAATATGCTAAAATGTAAGCATAGATTTTTTGAAAAGAAGGGACAAAGATGACCGGCAAACACCAAACGGCAAGTTTGATTGCCGATACGGCAATGGAATTATTTCGTAAAAAGGGTTACGAGTCTGTCTCCGTTAACAGCATCTGTGAGCAGGCCGGTGTCTCCCGTGTGACCTTCTATTCGATTTTTTCCAATAAGGATCAGATCATCGGCTTTATTCTCAATGACTTTCAGAACCAGTTTAAAGAAGACTTCTCCTCCTTTATCGCCGCAGAAAATGACTTTGAGCGGGTCATGATTCTGTTCAATTATTACGTGGAGCTGTCTGAACGCGGCGGTTACCAGCTTATGCTGGAGTTGCTGAAAGCGGAGTTGGAGCGTTCCATCGGCATTATGGACGCCGTTTATGTCTTCAACGACTGGTTTGTCAAGCTCATCGGGAACTGTCAGAAATCCGGTATTATCCGAAACAAGGGAAACGCAGCTGAGCTTGTTTCATTGGGGATTCAGGTCGCGATCTCCGCTCAATATGAATGGTGCCGGAGAAAAGGGGCTTTTTCCTATCGGGAGAAAACCAGAAAGGATATGGAGATTTTATACGACGTCGCCCCGGCTTACCGTAAAAGCTGGTAAAGCAATATGCAGCACAATGCCCGGCTCTGTTTTGGAGCCGGGCATTGCCATGTTGATTATCGTATCTTTTTAAAGGGTGTGCAAGAACAGCGCCTTACTATGCTTCAGTTCAGGCTGTAGCCGAACTTGCTGCCGTGGAGGACTGCCTTGTTGATCTTGCCGGTGGCGATGGCATCGCCCGCCTTCCAGACGCTGGGATGGCCGGAAGCAAGCAGCTCCTGCCACAGTGCGTCGTTGGGCTTCACACCCACGGACAGAACGATCACGTCTGCGGGAAGCTCCTTCACCTCGCCGTCCTTGGTGCTCTCAATGAACAGCTTGCCGTCGGCAAATTTCACAACCTTGTTATTATAAAATAGGGCAACACCCTGATCGTTGCAGTGGCGGACCTCCAGCAGCGCTTCGTTCTGATAGCGCATATCCAGCATATCCACCGGCCATTCGGGCAGCATATCCACCACGGAAACCTGATTAGTGCCCTGACGGTTGATATACAGCGCAGTCTCCAGCCCGGTAATGCCACCGCCGATGACAACGACCTTCTTGTTTGCAAACTGCATGTCGTTGGCAAGCACGTCGTGCGCCTGAACCGTCTGTACCTGATCCAGCCCCTCGAGTGGGATGGAAATGACGTTGCTGCCGGTTGCAACCAGAATGGAATGGGGTTTGAGAGCCAGAACCTCCTGCGCCGTGACCTCCTTCCCCAGCTTCATCGTGATATTCAGCTTCTTTGCCATGGACTTATAATAGTCGATAGCCCACTCAAATTTGCCCTTGAAGGGGGGCTTCTTTGCAACATGGAGGTTACCGCCGATCTCATCGCGTTTGTCGAACACCACCACGTCAAAGCCGCGCTGTTTGAGCGTGACCGCAGCTTCCATGCCCGCGGGGCCTGCGCCGATGACCGCCACCAGACGGCCGTCCCCGTCCTGAACGATGGGGCGCTTGGAGCCTTCGCGCAGGGCAAAGGGGTTCACGGAGCAGTTCGTCTGCTCATAGCTGAACGGATTGACATTGAAGCAATTCATGCAGGAGATGCAGTAGCGAAGCTCATCCTCGCGACCTTCGGCACACTTCTTTACCCATTCGCGCTCAGCCAGAATGCCGCGGCCCATGCCGACCATGTCGCACTTGCCGTCATTGATGATCTGATCCACGAAATCCGGGTGACGGATGCTGCCGGTAGCTACTACGGGAACGGAAACAGCATTCTTGACCATGGTAGCAGCAGGAACCTTCCAGCCTTCGGCACGATGCACATCGCCGGACATAATATCGTCCTGATGATATATTGTGCCGCCGGCGGACACTGCAATCATATCCGCACCGGCCTTTTCCAGATAGGGAGCGACCTCGGCGGCCTGTTCCGGCGTGATTCCGTCGTTGCCGTTGGGACCTTCACTCTTGGGGTAGTCAAAGCCCTGCATTTTCACGGAGATGATTTTATCCGGTCCGATGACCTTGCGGATGCGGGTCAAAATCTCCGTGGCAAAACGGGTGCGATCCTCTACCTTATTCCAGCCGTACTCATCAGTGCGGTGATTGAACAGAGGAGAAATGAACTGGCAGGCCAGATAGCCATGACAGGTTTGGAACTCGATGCCGTCCGCACCGGCGGCCATAGCACGCTTGGCAGCGGCCACAAACTTGTCCTGAATGGCGTGGATCTCGTCCTTCGTCAGCTCGTCCACAGTCTTCGGATCAATGCCGGAATAGTTGGTTGCGCCGGGATGCCAAAGCTGGAACAGGATCTTTGCGTCGTACTTATGGGCAGCAAGCACCAGCCTGCGAAGCCCGGGGATAAAGCGGTCATCATAAATGCCCGGCTGCAAGGGCAGCACAGAAGGCCACTCCGGGTCTACGATCATTGCGCCGGGAACAAGAAGCCCCACGCCGCCCGCGGCGACCGATTCCACATAGGCGATGTCTTTTGCGGATACGCTGTCGTCGAAATTAGAAATATTCTTTGCCATCGCAAGGAACATCACTCTGTTTTTCACGGTCTGATTACCGATTTTAATAGGCTCCAAAAATTTATGGCTCATGATGTGACCTCCTTATACAAACATGGCTTCACCGGAAGCGCGGACAGTCAGCTCACTGATATTCACGCCCCAAGGCTGGTCAATGGCGTAAATGATGTTGTCCGCCAGAATAGACGGAGAAAAGTCAAAGCAATGGATGCTCTCCGTGTCAAGACGATCGGGGATCGCCAACCCCATAAATGCGTCAATGATTTTCCCGTAAATGCCGGACAGACCTGCATTATAATCTACTTCTGTAGAGACCAGACCCGTATTTGCCACGGATGTGGGCTTGATGTTGGTAACTTTGATTTTCCCGCGGGATTCTACGCGCAGGCTGTCGCCCAGCATTCTGACGGCGGCCTTTGTCACATTATAGACCCCGCAACCGCTCACGGGATAGTTGCCGAGGATGGAGGAAATGTTCACGATATGTCCCTGCCCCTGCTCAATCATCTGGTCATAGACCGCCGCGATGCCGTACAGTGTACCATTGATCGCGGTAGCAATGCTTTGCTCCCATGCTTCCATGGCAATTGCGTGTTCGCTGTAATAGGCAAGCGGCATTGTGCCGGCATCATTGACCAGCACATCAATGCGTCCGTAGGTGTCCACGGCGAACTTCGCCATGGCATTGACCTGATCTTTCACACGAACATCGGTCTTGATGTAGGAAGCCTCGCCGCCGCTTTCACGGATCTCCTGCGTAATTTCCCGGAGCAATTCCTCACGCCGCGCGGCCAGAACGACCTTTCCGCCCAACTCGGCGGCCTTCTTTGCGGTCTCTTTGCCGAAACCGCTGGAAGCGCCGGTGATGACAATGACCTTGTCTTTTATGTAGTTTTCGGTTCTATAGCTGTTCATCGAAACACCTCCTAATCAAATGACAAAGGATTCGCCTGAAGCGCGCACGGTCAGATCACCGATGCTGACACCCCAAGGCTGATTGATGGCATAAATAATATTGTCCGCCAAGACCTGTGGATCAGGATCGTTGTAGGTCATGCTGTTGATGTCATGGAAATCGGGACGCAGCGGAGCCTCTTCTACCCAGTTGCTGAGGATTTCAAGGGGGCCTGCCACTGCGGGCATCATTGCCATCTGATCGACCACGCTGCTGGAAAGGTTGGTCTTCATAAAGCCGGTGGGCTTAATGGTCGTGACCTTGATTTTGCCCTGACACTCGCTGCGCAGAGATTCCGCCAGATACTGCACGCCCATCTTTGCGACCTGATACACGCCTGCGCCCGCAACGGGGAAGTTGGCGTAGATGGAGGAGACATTAATCACCTGTCCCTGTCCCTGCTTGATCATCTGGTCATAGACGGCGGAGATGCCGAAAATAGTGCCCTTGATGCTGATGTCGATGCACTGTTCCCATTTGTCCAGCGCCTGCTCATGCTCACTGAAAAAGGCCAGCGGCATCGTCCCGGCGTTGTTAACAAGCACATCGATCCTGCCGTAGGTATCTACCGCGAATTTAGCCATTGCGAAAACATCGTCCTTTTTCGCCACGTCTGTTACGATGTAGCTGGCCTCACCGCCCGCCGCCTTGATCTCCGCCACGGTCTCCTTCAGCTTCTCTTCGCTGCGTGCCGCCAGAACGATCTTGCCGCCCATCTCTGCGGCTCGCTTTGCAGTCAGCTTGCCGAAGCCGCTGGAGGCGCCGGTGATAATAATGACCTTGCCTTCCACGTAGTTTTTCTGAATGTAATTGCTCTTGTATGTCTCCAATTCAATTACCTCCTGTCTGATTGATTTGTTGTGCGTCATGACTCACACGTTTGATGTGTTAATTTTAAAACAAACATGGGGCAAAATACATTCACAATCTTCCACTTTTCTGTATTAGTTCATAATTATCCTTTTTTCTGAATTTAATTCTCCCGTTTTGAGCCGTTATCAAATCGTTCATTTCTTGTATTTCTGCAAAAACTGTGTTAAAATTTTATTATGCTAACAGAAACTGGGGGGGGGTACCGTGAAAGCTCTGCCATCAACAAAAGAGAGATTTGCATTGGCTTTGAGGGAATTGCTTGAGAGCAACTCCTTTGAGAGTATTTCTGTCGGGGATATCGTGGGGCTCTCCGGTCTTAGCAGCAGGACGTTTTACAATCACTTTCGGGATAAAAACGAGTTGCTTGCCTATCTCTATCGGATAACTGTCGAGCCTCTGTGGTATACGGATGGGAAGCGAAACTCTCTCGAAACGTTTTTTACTTGCTGCAAGGACAACTTTCTTTATAACGGCACCCTCAAGGGCTTCGGAAACGCTCTATCCTATTACGGGCAGAATGACCTGCGCTCCGAAATAGAAAACAAGGGCGTTGAGGATCTTGTAAGGCTGCTGAAATGGAACCATTTTCCGGGTGCGATAACGCCGGAATTGAGAGAAGTGCTCCGTTTCTTCATGTGTGGTATTACGCGCTATTTTGAAAAGTATTATCTGGATTCCAAAACCATTCAGGTCGACTGGCTGTATACCTTCTGGATCAACTGTGTCCCAGCCTATTTGGCTGAATATCTAGTAAAAGAGCCGGAATAAATCTTTTCCGCAAAACTTATGATACCTCGGTACATGAGATATCGAGATATATTGAGAGAGACAAAAAGAAATCTGTTTTTTCCTCATGAATGCGTTTCACGGTGAAACGCATTCTTTTGACCGTAAAACGCCATATCTCACGGTGCCAGTCCGGCAGCAGGATAATAAGGGCCTATCGTCAACAGCGCATGGTAGAGCGCTGTCAGCCGATAAGCCCTTATTTTCTTTCTGTATGTAGTTGTCGATCCCGGTGAATCCCGCACATAAGCCACATGCCCAGAGTAGGTCTGCATCTTTGGCGTGGGGCTCATAAACCATCAAAAAGGAAGCGCATTGTCGACTTTAATCAAGGAATCGATTCCAGACTAATTACAGAAGCCAACATATAAAGCAAGCGGAGGCCATCGATCTCCGCTTGTTCGTTACCCATATACAATCTCCTGTGAATATTTACGACAGCCCCTATCCATACCCGCAGTATACCGGCCCAAAGAGGATCACTTCCCTGTGAAGGCATTTCAGAGTCAGCGTTTTTCGCCCTCTTTTGCCGCCTTCTCGATGCTGCGAATGGTCTGCAAATATTCCTCCTCCACGGGAGAAAGATTCTGCACCTGATATTTCCTGTATTCCGCCTTTGCCTGCTCCATCGCCTGCGTGTGGCTTACGGTTCCCCCGTCGGTAAGCAGGGCTTCTCCGGTGGAGGCAAGGATGCGGTCCAGGTTCTCTACATAATCGCTCATGCACATGGGCCGGCGGCGCATCGCCTGAATTTCCGCAAAGTCAAAATATCCGGAAACGAGATTGTTCAGTATCTTCAGTTCGTCCGCAGAGAGATAGTTCTTTGCAACAGCAATATCCTTCGCCGTGGGAAAATCCCCGGAAAATGCGGTAAGCCCCATAAATGGCTTTTCGGCATCGGCTCGCTCAAAAATCACCTCTGCGGCGGTATGGCCATGGGCGGCATAGTGCAGCTTGTTCTGCACCATTTTGAAAAAAGCCACCGACTCGGCGCTTTTGGGGTCATAGTCCACGCTAGTAGCGTAGAGGTCGAGGACCTGACGGTACATCACCTTTTCGGAGGAACGGATGTCCCGGATGCGGTCAAGAAGCTCCTTCCAATAGCTGCCGCCGCCGAGATTCTTCAGGCGCTCATCATCCATGGCGAAGCCCTTGATCATGTACTCCTTCAAGCGCTCGGTAGCCCAGCGGCGGAACTGCGTTGCAATGGAGGACCTGATGCGATAGCCCAGAGAGATGATCATGTCCAGGTTATAATATAGTCTTTCGCGCTCCACATTGCGATTTCCCTCGCGGCGAACTTGTCGGAATTTCCGACAGGTTGAACTTTCGTCCAGCTCACCTTCGGAATAGATGTTTTTGATGTGCTCAACCACATTTGCATGGGAAGATTGGAAAAGCTCCTCCATCTGTGCCTGTGTCAGCCAGACAGTTTCATCCTGAAACCGGACATCAATTTTTGTCTCGCCGCTTTCAGACTGGTAAATGATGATATCGCCCTTGTTTTCATCGTTGAGGAAATTACTGCTCATTTTTGTTCCCTCCCGGCTTTTCGGTGGCTTCAGCAAACGCTCGGCTTATTGTTATTATAGTATCACAGAATCGGCGTTTTTTCAACAGACGCCAAGGGAATGATGCCCCTGTGCCTCTTTTTGAGAAAACAAGGGAAAATGTCCGCATCAATCTCTCCATTTCTGCGCCTCCCAAAGCATATCGATATGCCGGCGGGATTTTCGGTTTGTGTTGTTGTAATCGTCTGAGCAGAGCCAGTCGATGAGATAGCATTTGGGGATCATGTACTTCTGCAGCAGCGACAGCGCCTTCAGCTTCCCCACGCGAATCCATTGGCAGACGGTGCGTCGGTTATAGCCTGTGAAGTCCACGGCGGCGGCCACATCCATCACATCCGGCAGCGCAGCCAGCTTGCTCTCATAGTAGCGCCGGAGCTTCTTCTCGTCCTTGGCGCACGGCGGTTGGATGCGAATTTTATAGGGCCGAACTATTTCGCCTCCGTATTTGTACCAGTTCTTCGGCGCTATGTATTTTTCCGGGTTGACCTCACGGTCGTTCATAAAAGCGATCACATCGCTCTTTTTGATGGCGTAGCAGCGGGTTTTCTTGCCGGTGAAGGTGTGGGGAATCAGGTTGAATTGGAGAAGATAGAGAGCCGTCCGTTTGCTGATGTGACAGGCGATCCGCATCTGCTCCTTGCTCATAATCTCTGGGTATCTTTTGAATTCCTTGGCGTCGTATTTCATAACGAAGACTCCTTTCTGTGTTTCGGTCCGAAAGGGTGCTTCGTGTGATTTGTTTTGAGCCGGTTTTTCTTGCATTTATCCGGGAGGCCGCTCGCAAAGCCATACCGGACAAGGGCTTTCTTCTTGCGTATTTTCTTGCCAGCGTGCAAAAAGCTGGTCGTTTTGGGGCATTTCTCATTTCAATTTGAACTCAGGTTTTTTCTGATATGGAGCTGGTCAATACCGGTCGGCGCGTCCAAAATCCGTTGCAGCACAAGGGCTTTCGCCGTTTCCAAAGCTGCCGTCACCGACCACAGCAGACACGGAAATGCCAAGTGCGAACAAGACTCGAAATCAGGTAGTCGCGCAAGCGGCTCGTGGGTTCGAATCCCACCCTATCCGCCAGAAAGTTCCGCCGCGCTCCCAGCAGGAGTGCGGCGGATTTTTTCTATCTAGCCGCATGGACGATCTACTGTTATTTTTGTAAAGATGACAGGTATTTTCGATAATATCTGACAAACATTGTAACTGTTGCGGTACATGCCAGTGTATCTGTAATCGGCTCTGCAAGGTAAACGGCAACGACCGGATCCGGCAATATAAGAGGCAGCAAAAGAATCAGTGGTACTAATAAAAGTACTTTACGCACAAGCGCAAGAAACAGGGATGTTTTTGCGTTTTCCAAAGCCACAAACATAAGCTGACAACAAATCTGCGCGCCCATGACCCATAACATAGCAAAGAAATATCGAATCATGGAGCTGCTGTATGGTGCGGAACGCAGGGGCAAATCGGGGATTATTCCGGGGAAGTGATTGCCGCCGGGACGGACTGCTGAATTGCGAAGTACTTTGCACAAGCAAGATGTGTATAACCACAAGACCTCTTTGGGATTCATCGCCTGGAAAGCGATTTTCGGCATACAAAAAAGCCTGACGCCGCAGCGTCAGGCTTTTTTGCGTCTGTCGAAAACCCCGGAAGGGGTTTCCGACAATAGGCTTGCAGTCTGCTGTGCGCAGAATTTGTGCGCCATTGGCGCACAAATTCCACACTTGCAGCCTGAGAAGTATTTTCTCTCACGCACATGT
>ERZ831634.484-NODE-484-length-48646-cov-12.236999_pt1 | contig 48646 bp, 56 predicted proteins | sample MGYA00519953_ERZ831634 | MGnify/ENA primary metagenome ERZ831634 (study PRJEB31850, sample SAMEA3708718) | human gut metagenome | biome: human gut; feature: human-associated habitat; material: faeces | place: China | collected 2014 ... | reverse complement strand
CTCCCCCAAGAGTTCACATCGACGGGGAGGTTTGGCACCTCGATGTCGGCTCATCACATCCTGGAGCGGAAGTACGTTCCAAGGGTTGGGCTGTTCGCCCATTAAAGTGGTACGCGAGCTGGGTTCAGAACGTCGTGAGACAGTTCGGTCCTTATCTGTCGCAGGCGAAGGATATTTGAGGGGAGTTGACCTTAGTACGAGAGGACCAGGTTGAACTTACCAATGGTGTATCAGTTGTCGTACCAACGGCACGGCTGAGTAGCTAAGTAGGGAAGGGATAAACGCTGAAAGCATCTAAGTGTGAAGCCCACCCCAAGATAAGATATCCCATACCGTAAGGTAGTAAGATTCCACGTAGACTATGTGGTAGATAGGTTGGAGGTGTAAGTGCAGTAATGCATTAAGCTGACCAATACTAATAAATCGAGGGCTTAACCACAATTTAAAAGAAGAATCAATCGAAAGACTAAAACGACCTAAAATTCATCTATGTATTTTTGAGTGTGCTTGAATAAAATAAAAAAAATTACACAAAATATAAAAAAGTACTTGAAAATTATTATTAATTATTGTATAATGCAAAAGTACAAAAAAATTAGTTATCAATTTTCTGGTGATGATGACATTTAGGGTAATACCTGTTCCCATTCCGAACACAGAAGTCAAGCCTAAATGTGCTGAAAATACTTGTGGGTTACCCTGCTGGAAAGATAGGTTGTTGCCAGATTTATATATATTCCTCGTTAGCTCAGTTGGTAGAGCGCTCGGCTGTTAACCGATAGGTCGTTGGTTCGAGCCCAACACGAGGAGCCAATTCGAATTTTCGTCGAACTTTTTGAAACTTAGTTTCAGCAAGGGTTCGACGATTTCGTATTTTATACGGAAAAATTGCAAATTTTATAAATATTTTCCTCGAAATAATGTTACAGGTCGATTTAACAATCGGCTTTTTTTGTGTCTTATAGACGCAAAATAGCCTCAAACACTTGATGTAAAGGAGGTTTTATGGTATGATAATCACAGTTAATAAAAAAATAAGTATGGATAAAGATTTACTTTCTAGAATTAAATGGGCATGTACTTTTAGTAATTGTGTACCAAAGATAAAGAATGGTAATCTGAGAATGATAGAAAAAACAAATTTGGCTTATATTGAGCCACATAGTGTTATTATTAAAGAAAAGTTATATTTATTTTTTAATAATCATGATTTTTTCTATGTTGGAAATTTATCAAATAAGTTTCCACTCTCAAGATTAAAAGATGTTATCGGTAGCAACTAATACTAAAAGTTTATTAATTTCAGTTTGAATCTTACATCATAATAAATGGTAATGATAATTAGTGTTAGTTAGCTTCTATGCAACTAGCACTTTTTTTATTAGGGGGAATATTAATGGAAGCACTAGAGCAATTAGTTCATGCAAACAAAAAAATGGCAGGTATTTATATTAGAGTAAGTACAGAAGATCAAGTAAGAGAAGGTTTTTCTTTAGGAGAGCAAGAAGAAAAGTTAAAGCAATTATGTAAGTATAAAGATTTTGAAATTTATAAAGTTTACAAAGATGCTGGAATATCTGCAAAAGATATGGAACACAGACCACAGTTTCAAAAAATGCTTGAAGATATGAAAGCAGGTAAAATAAATTATATAGTAGCTTATAAATTAGATAGAGTAACTCGTAGCGTAAGAGATTTGGAAACACTTATTAGTACATTAGAGCAATATCATTGCTATTTGATATGTGATAGAGATGACGTAAACACTTCAACAGCCAATGGTAGATTCTTTGTTAGAATGTTAACAGTATTATCTCAATTAGAAATAGAAATTGTATCTGAAAGAACTAAATTTGGTATGGCAGGAGCAATTAAAGCAGGACACATTCCAGGTTCATGTCCACTAGGATATTATAGAGATAAAGACAAAGTATGCAGAGTAGATCATTCTACAAAAGATATTGTAGTTAGAATTTTTAATATGTATTTAGAAGGTAAATCTTATCAAACAATTGCAAATATATTAGATAGAGAAAAAGTTTTATATCAAGAAAAGAAAAAATGGACAGATGGCGCAATAAAAAGGATTATTCATAACAGAGTGTATGTAGGAGATTTTGAAAGATATAAATATGATGCTAGTAAAGAAACAGAACTATATATGGATGTAGTTGAACCAATCATTTCTAGAGCTATGTGGGAAGAAGTTCAAAATCAAACAACAGTCAATCAAAAATCATTTTCCAGAGACAGAGTTTATATATTTTTTCAGAAATTAATTTGCCCTGAATGTGGTAATATAATGACTTGCAAAGGTAGTGGTGGGGAAAAGAAAAAGTATGTTTATTATCACTGTACTAAATGCAAAACCTATTTTAGAGAAGATTTAATTGAGGAGTGTTTGATTGAATACATACTTGATTTAATAGAGTATGATTATAATGTAAATAAATTCTTTTATCCTATCTTAGCTGAGAAAAAAACAAGTGAAACTGAGAAGATAGAAAAAGAAATTAAGTTGCTAAATGAACAAAAAGATAGACTAAAAAAAGCCTATATGAATGGTGTTTTGGAGATTGAAGATATATCTGCTGACTATAAGTTAATTGATGATAAATTAGCGAAATTAGAGAGTCAAAAACTAGATGCTCTTGATTATGATAAGGAAATATATAACCCTGCACATTTACTTGCTCAAAGGGATATTGAAAGAGAAAAATTAACAGAAAAAGGTATGTATAAGGACTTATTATTACAACTTTGGATGCAAAAAACGAAAGATGAAAAACAATCTTTTATATCCAAATTTATTGATACTGCTGTTCTAAAAAAGAATGATGAGGGAGAGTTTTATATAGATAAAATAAATTTTAGAAGTAGCTTTATAGAACAAATTGATAAATTATATGGAGAAGGAGTAATTGATATACCTTCTAAAATAGAAGCAGATGGAAATATTGATGATGTAAAAGTAAGTGTTAATTTAAATAATAAGCAATTAGATGAGTACATAAATGAGATGAAAAAAGAACTAAACATTAATTATTTAGACCTTGGCGAGTATTATTATCATGATGAACATTTTGATGAAAATTATGATACAAAAACTGAAATTGCTACAATAAAAAACAAGGCTGTTGAATTCAAATTAAAGAAAAATGAGAAAGCAATAAGGATGATTGCGATAAAAAATAGGAAGAATTTTTTAGCTAAAGAAGAATATAAAATGAGACTTGGAGTTGTTACAAAAGTTAATAAAAACAGAAGTAAAAAGTAATTAAAAAAATCAAAAAGGAGTGAAATAAATGGATAAATTGGAAAATAAAGAAACAGATAATAAAGAAATTTATGATGAAAATAACGGATTATATTACACAAAAGTTGGAGATTATTATTATCCAAACATAGTTGTAAATGATGAAGAAAAGGTTACTTTAGGTAAGTATGGAAGAGCAAGATTGCAATATCTAAAAAGCCATAAACGTGGTTTATGGTCTGAATTAATAATGACTGAAAAACTAACAAAACATCTAAAAGATGTTGATGATAATGCTAGTAATAAGGTAAAAAATATTGTTAATAATCTTGCTAAGAAGGACAACATTCCTATCTATTATGACGGAATTATTGACCAACTTGAGTGGGTTAAAACCATGAATAACTATAAAAATATTGCAGAAGAATTAGTCTACAATGAACTAATTTACTGTTAATTAAAGATGACCAATTTGTGTAAATAAGTTGGTCATTTTTTTTAATTATAAAACTAATAAAAGGTTCTTTTAGTATGTAATATTTATAAACAATATTATTGTAAAAGTATGAAAAAATTGTCCTAGCGAGCACTGAATTTGGGTGACCGCGAAATCGCTTTTCACAAAATTCTACTTTTATGGGGATACCCCCAATCCCTTTATAAAAAATTCTATAAGAGCAAAAAAATTTTTATACTAAAAATGTGCTAAGGGTTTGGGACAAAGTCTCATAGTAACAGAATGTGAAATAGACGAATTACGGCTAGCCACATTCAGTGCTTGCTGGCTGGGACAAAATTTCTTTATTAAAATGTTAAAAAAAATTTAAAGTATAACTTTGCTTATTTTATGCTCTTTTTCGGCTGTAAGCCTTGTAATTGCATAATTTGGAGGGGTTGCAAATAGTCTAGCATTATGATACATTGTACATAAATAGCGTTGAGATAAATTATGGTAAACATCGTATAATTTTGGAAAGGCGGTACAAAATATGGGTTTATTTAAAAGTAAAAAACAAGAAGTTAATCAAATAAACAATAAGGAATTGAAAGAAAAGTTACTAGATAACGCTTTAGCTTTTTTAGTCAATGCAAATGAAATTAAGACAGAGGATTTTAAAGGTATACAAGCAAAATTTGGTTATTTATTAATGCTAGAAAATCATGGAATAGAAGCTTTATTTAAAATAATAAAAGACGATAAAATTTTTTATTTTGCATTTCAACAAAATACATTAAGATTTTTAGATATAAGTGAACAACAATTTGAGTCTGTAACACAGCATATGTTAGATTTGCATGTAAATAATGCATAGAGCAAATAATGATTAATTAAGGAGGAAAATCTATGTATTTTAAACTAAAAGATATTGAATATGAAATCTTAAATTGTTCGGTTTCATTAAATTATGAAGATACAGGAATACGCATGTATATAGAAGTAAATGCGGAGACTAAAAATCAAGAAATTGATTTTGAATTAAGAAATGTAAGTTTATATCATAATAATGGTTTTGAAACTAATGTTCAAAAGCCAAAGCAGTTAGAGAATAAAAAGTTTGTATGGGATAATTCTAATAATGAAAAAAACGAAGAAGCAGGTTATTTTTATGTTGTAGAGCATGAAGATGTAACAAAAGGAACAATAGAAATCTTAAAAGTTGATAAGAATAATATAACAATTCATTGGAGTGGTACTGCAAACATATTTTGGGATTCGGAATTTGGAGAGAATGTTCCATTTGATACAGAATTTACTACAACTATACCCATGCAAAAGAAATATAAAATAAACGCATTAGAAAAAGATAGCATTAAGATAGGAAAAAATGCAGAATTATATCTTCTAAATTTTGATGAAGTAAATGAAGTTAGAAAAAAGGTTGATAAAACAAGACAATGGAATGATTTTAATGCAGAGTTAAAATTTAAAGTAACATATGATGGAAAAGATTACTTTGGAAAAGTAGTATACAAAAACGGAAAGATTAACCATACAACTTATTTTGATGAAAAGTGTCAATTAGATGTAGTTCATGAAACAATGGGGTGGAGCGATGTTTTAAACTATGTTGATTTTTACTTTTTAGTTACGGAGAAAGGATAAAAATATATGGAAATAAATTATAAGGGAGTTCTATGCAGACTTGGAACTTATAGAGTAAATGGAGAAGATAAGCCAACATTATATTTTATTTCTTCTCCAGATGATGAAACTATGTATAAAGCAGGCTTTGAAGAATTACATTATGGCTTGTGGGGAAAAGTTTTAACAGATGAAGAATACAAAGAAATAACAAATAGAGAGGAAGAAAAAGATTGTAAATTTTATTTAGTAGAAAACAATCGCTTATTTTGTACATACAATAATGAAACCTTTGAATTAAAAAATAATGAATGGATTAAAGCAAACAATAATGAAATAACCGAAAGATTAATGGGATATGATTCAAGTGAGCCAAGTGATTCGCCATACGCTATAGGAAATACAGATATAATGTCATCAATAAAAGAATTAACACTAGAAGAAACAATTGAAAAATATGGAGAAAAAACTATTCGTAAAATTAAAAAATAAGCAAGGAAGCATTAAGGAAAATAATAATGCAAGACATAAAAGAAACATTAAATTCTTTCTTATCTGAAATATTATCAGAAATGGAAAAAAATAAGTTTAAAGGAGATTATAAAATTAATAGTGGAACAATAGAATGGAAAATACAAGATGATGTAAAAATAATAATATATCCTGGTGCATCTGGTGCTGGGAATGATGATGTGATTTACTTCTATTATAAAGATCCTAATGGAAATGAACATATGCATGATAGGTCAGATGATTATCCGCATAGCAATATAATAGAATTATTGAGTGACTATAATAATAGTAAATTTGAAGTAAAAGAAAAAGGATTATTAAGAAAAAAATATAAATTGGTTATTAAAAGGAGTGATGATTAATGAACGCAGAAGCATTTGTTAATAATTGTTACAAAGAAAAACAAGAAATGTTAAAAATATATTTTGATGAAGAAAAAGAAACACAAGTAGGAAATCAAATAAAAAGTATTGTTTCAAAAGGTATATCAAATGATGAAGTAAAGGGATTAGTAGATTCAGTTATGAACGAAGTTTTCTATACTATTCTATTAGGATTAGATGGAGAAACATCATTGGGAGATGTACAAATGCAATATAAAGTATATGATGAAAATGATAATTTGTTAGACGGAATAGAAAGCTATGCTTATGAATCATTTATGAATGAAGAATAAAGAATAAAAGGTTGGTGTTATAAATGGAAAAAGTTTTTGAAGATGAGTTTATGGAAATACAAACAGGAATGGTATCACTTTGTTTAGAGGCTCTTGAAGATGTAAATATAAAAGTGGATAAAGTATACATCTATGCTTTTTGTGATGAACATGAGACATTTTTTAATACATTTTTTGAATATAATTCACAAATTGTATCTTTTAACGAACTAGGAGTATCTGATGATATAGTAAATCAAGTTTTTGATTTAGGAATGGACGATACTGAAAAAATAGCTGATTTGTGTAATGAATATAATAGAAAAGCTCCAATTCAATACAAGTTAGTATATGATGTAAATATAAAAAGCTTTGATTCTGATTATGGTTATGATAATCTTGAAAATACAGAATTAGGCTGTGCAGGTGCTTTTATTGATTGGAAAAATGAAGTAAAAAATAGTTTAAAATAATGAATAGTTGAAATTAGATTAATGGAGGAAAATAATAAATGGAAATTGTAGGAATCAAACTAATAAAAGACGACAACTTTGTTAAATATATTAAGCCTATAAAAGATATAAATGTAATGTTAAGTATTGGCGAAATAAAAAATAGAATATTAAATAATGAATATGTTATTGAATTTGATTTAATGGGAGATGTTCATGAACAAATACGTTTAGGCACTGACCAATATACGATTAATTTAAACTTTGTTAATAATCTTAAAGATTTAGAATTATTAGGAGCAAAAATTGAAGTTTTCTTAAATGATGAATTAATTACTATGGAAAAGTTAGTGGATAAAATAAAATTCTTAAAGGAAATTGAGCAAGAGGTCGAAGAAGATATAGACAGAGAGGCTCAAGCAGAGAATAGCAAGGAGGAATGATATGAATTCATATAATAAACTACAAGGGAAAAATATTGATAAAATACAAAATAAAAAAGAAATTCCAGAACAATTACAATCTGAATTAGACAAGCATGCAGAAGAAGGTAATAAATATTTTAATAATAAAGAATATGATAAAGCATTAGAAATATGGGTGAAAGCTCTAGAGCTAATACCAGAACCTAAGAAAAACTTTAGTGAAACAGTATGGTTTTTAACATCAATTGGAGATATTTATTTTATGCAAGGAAAATATGAAGAGTCTTTTAATAGTTTTGAAGATGCAAAGAATAATTTGTCTGGAGAAGGAATTAATAATCCTTTTATATTACTTAGATTAGGACAAAGTGCATTTGAATTAGGGAAAAAAGAACTAGCAACAGAAAATTTGTTAAGAGCATATATGCTTGAAGGGAAAGAAATATTTGAAGAAGATGATAAAAAATATTTTGAATTTTTAAAGTCAAATGTTGATTTAGAAAATTAATTAAAATTACGGAGGAATAAAATATGTTAAAAATTTTTGATAAGGCACAATGGCAAATAGATGGCGGAATCCCTGAAGAATTAGTGGTTAATCACTTTAATTTGGTTTTTTTATGGTTGGATAAACACGAACTGTTAAGTGACGAAGGAAAAGAAGAATTTGATGAAGGAATAGATTGTGAAGCATCATTAAACGAAGAACAATTGACAAATGAAGGTGTTGATTTTTTAGATAAATACTATGATAAATTTTTAATGGCAGTTGCAAAAGAAAAATATGGAAAAGAAAATTCTATAGCAGAATTAGATAAACTTTATAAAGAATATAAAAATAATTAGGAGAAATAGCCTATGAATAGAATTCTAAATGAAATAAAAGAAATAATTAAACAAAACATAAATGAATACTTACCAGAAGTAAAATCTAGTGATTTAGAAGAAAATGGAACAGTTTATTATATGAACGGGAAAAATGGAACTGAATTCGATTGGTATGTTAATGAGCATTTACCTAGTTTTATGGTATTTTATAATGATAAACAAAATCTAGGAGCGGCGAAATTATTAATTTATACTAATGGAGAAGTTGTATTATATATTTATGGAGATAAGGGTAATAAGACTATTAAAGAAGTACAAACTTCAATAAAAGTTACAGAAAATGAATTATTTAATTTAGCTGTAATATTAAGAAGTGAAGCAGATGAGAAGAGCGTTTGGGATGCAAGCATAGATAAAATTAATACAGATGTTGAAATAACTGAAGAACAAATAACTAAATTTCAAGATACTGAACAATATATGGAACCTACTAAAAATAGAATGAAACTTTTAAATCAAACTGCATACCTTTCTAAAAAGATATTGGAAGAAAGCTGGAAAGTCGGATATATGTATAGAGCTGAGCCTGTAAATGAAAATGATAGTGGATGGTCATTTTTAGCAGGAAATGAAGATGATGAATATTATAACGATTATAAAAATATTGCGTTGGTTAGTGTACAAGAAGTATATCAATTAGATCCAGACATTTGGAATTATATTGACAATCCAGTAGGAACAGAACTTATAAGGATATCTTCTAATGAGTTTGAGATAGATAAAAGGGATAAAGAAATATATATGGAAAAAAGAAAGGATTAAGAGGATATGGAAGAACTATTTAAAGATTTCGAATTTAACGAAAGCACCGATTACGATATAAAAGAAATATATGGCAATCAATTACCAAGTGATTATTTACAATTTATGCATAAACATAATGGTGGCGAGGGAAATGTAGGTAAAAATTCATATATGCAATTTATAAAATTAGAAGAACTCGTAGAATATAATAATGATTATCAAATTTCTAATCATTTTCCTGATTGTTTTGCTTTTGGAGGCGATTTAGGAGGAAATCATTTTTGTTATAATTTCGCAACTAATGAATATTTTGCGATAGATTGCTGTACTACTGGTTTAGAAGATAGTTATTGTAAAGCTTCATCATTATATGAATTTATTAAAAATTGGGATACGCAATTTGATGAATAAGGAGGCAAATTTATGAACTACGAAAGACCATATTATGAAGATATTAATTATCACCCACTAATGTTTTTTATGTTATATTCGGAGCAAAAGAAGAAGAACTAGAAATTTCAAGAGAACGACACAATCTAGATGAAGTTCCAGAAGGTTTAAATATGAATATGTTTACACGAGGCAACATAGCGAATATATGGATAATTTAATAGGCGGAACTTTAGGAAAATTATTAAAAGAAGAACAACCAGAATTATATGAAAAAATACAAAAAGAAAATATTTGGGCAATTTTAAATGGAGAAATAAAGCAAGATGATAATTTGAAGTATTTACGAAACACAATAGGAGTTGTACAAGCATTTTTAGATACAGGAGCAATAGCTGTTTTAGATATGCAAACATTTTCATTATATTCAGCGTCAGAATTTACAGAAAAAATATTTTCAAAAGACCTTGATATATATTCACATGTTAAAATTTTAATTTCAAAAATGAAAGATGGAAATATATGGCTACATACAAGAGGTCTTCGAAAATTTGGGCGACCTGATATTAGCATAGAAAACATTCATGAGTCAGATGTTGATAAAGCAGTAAGAGTGGCTAATCAAATGATTTTTTATAGTTCATTAGGTGTACTTTTTAACAAGAAAACAAAACTTCATACACATAAAGAAGAGACTTTTATTGTTAATCCTAAATTTATAGAAGATTATGAAAATATTGATTTTAATAATGCTTATTGTAAATTATTGTGGGAGGAATGTGAACAAGTAATTTAAAATAAATAGAGAGGAATTTAAAATATGGGAATAGAAATTAAAATAAAACAACCTGAAAAGAAAATTGATATATATAGAATTGAAGAATTATGGAAAAACGCATGTACAAATGCTTTTGAAGGTGAAACAAGTCCTAGAATAGGAGTTCAAGATGATTTTTATAGAATGAAACTTCAATTTATAAATACAAGTAAAGAGTATGATGAAAAAAAATCACAAATTTTTGATACAGCAAATGTATATATATTATTTGACAACAACAATTATGGTAGTGGAATACAATTATGGTTTGAAGATGATAATATTCGTATGTGGACATCATTTCCAACAACATATAGTGAAATTATAAGTCTATATAAATTAGTAAATATTATTTGTAATGAATTTGGTATAAAAGAATTTTATAGAGGAAGTGTAGGAGAATTTAAATTAGTAGATACAAGCCAATTAAATTGGTTTATAGAGCTTGGTATAAATGATACACTCTTAATGCTAAATAGAATCAAAAAACAAATAATTGAAGGTGAAGCTAGTGATGAGTATATTGCAATCAATGGAGTAGTTAATCCTTTAAGTATAACACTTGATAACTTAAAAAGTTGGGGAATAGATTTACCGTTGATGGATAATATGGGAAATATTACAACTGTAATGAAGAATTATGAAAACTTTATGAATGAGATTCAGCAAAAGGATTTATTCTATGCGGTATTTAAACTGTATCAAGTAAATAAAGATGAAAAACAATTTATTAACGGATATATTTCAGTAGCAACAGATTGTGATACAGTATTGCCACAAGATCCAACTAGTGAATTTTATTTTGTGGCTAACAGATACGATACAAGTAAAATAGATAATTTTTATGCAACGGTAGAAAATAGCGAAGGCAAATTGGTTGAGATTGAATATGAAGAATTTTTGAAAAAAATTGATTTTGAAAAAAGAGAAAAATATGATGGTAACCACTTCATTGTTAGTTTAAGTACTGGCGATATAGAAAAACTAATTAGTGAATAATATAATAAAGTAATAGGAGGGCTAATTTATGAATAATTGCATTAGCAAATTTATAGAAAAATTTAAACCAGGAGAAAATTTACAAAAGCCAGATGAAGAAATCTTAAACTTTGGTAGACAAATGTTGCCAAAAGAAATAATAGAATTATGGGAAGAATACGGATTTGGAGAATATGGAGATGGCTTATTTAAGGTAGTAGATCCTAGAGAATACATGAACAGTTTATATACATGGTTAGGTCAAAAAGATTTTAATAAAATACCAATAATAGTAACAGCTTTTGGAGATATATTCTATTATAGAAAATTAGAAGATAATGAAAATGACGTGTCTTTATTAAATATACATTATAGAAAAATTGATGTTTGTGGATATTCTTATCAAGAATTTTTTGAAGGATATATTTTAGATGATGATGTTATAAAGAATGTGTTAAGAGCAGATTTATATAAACAAGCTGTAAAGGAATTAGGAAAACTTGACTATAATGAAATATTTTTCTTTACACCTGCATTAGTTCTAGGTGGTGGAGAAGATATAAAATATGTAAAGAAAGGTAATGGTGCAGTTCATCATCAGGTTTTATTGCAAATTGGTCAGTAACCATAGCAATATTGCAAATTTACATAAATATGATATACTATAATTGTAGCAGAGTTTTCTCTCATTTGGAAATCTTTCTACATCATCCGTCATCCGCAACTAAGACAAATCCTCCACACTTGGAGGTAGAAAGGAAAAAATATGTTACCGTTTTATCTGCAAAAGGGATACCAGCAAAGTGTTACAAGAGCTTCTGCAGAGCTCAAAGCACAGATGCCAGGATTCGCAAGAATCCAGACTGAAGCACACGAGCTCAAACTGGAACAGCAGAAGGAAGAAGAAATGCACCGCAGTGAAGCTTTTGCAAAAAGAACTGAAGAAATTGGCTATGCTAATGCATTAATTGAGGCTTCCACAAATGTGGATACAGCAATAGCTGAAGCCAAGATGGCATTAAAGGGAGCCATAGTTTACAAGAAGTAACAAATTGAAGACGTACCTTCCATTAGGGTGCGTCTTCAATTATATATATAATGTAATTTAGAATATTATCAACATAAATGGTAGATAAAAATTGACAAAAAAATATCTTAATGTTATATTGAAAACAATTTAATAAAATAGGAGGCGATAACAATGACAAAAGCAAAAATCAATTTCATTGGTCACCTTTTTATAAAGATAGATTATAAACTGAATAATCTAAAAAAATAATAATATAATAATTGTAGATATAATATACTAAAATATTTGACATTTTATAAAATATATTGTATACTATATTTAGCTTAAGCAAGTTCGTAGGAACCGAATATTGCACGGAGGTATGTGGTCGCATATCTCTATTTTTTGTCTCAAAAAGAAAAGACAGGTGGTCGCCTGTCTAAAAGAAATTAATCTTTTTTGTTGTCTTGGTTTTCATTGTTATCATTACTTGTTAGTAATAATACAATTAATCGCCAAATTAATTCGTAGGAACTCAAATGTTGCACCTCCTTTCACAAAGATTTCCTTTGAAAAGGATAATTCAATTATAACATTTTGGAACAATAAAAACAACACATTTTCAAACAAATTTTCGGAAAAATAAAATTAAAATACCTCTTGCAAACTACAAATATTTATGTTAAATTAAACCTAAGTTAAAAGAGCTGTAACACAAATTTCTATTTATAAAAATTTGTAAACCTCAGCTGAAACGGAGCCATAAGAAAAGGTTAGTCATTTGGCTAACTTTTTTTGTGTATTATAAAGAAAGTAATTTATTTTAAATAATTGAATTTAGACTAATTTTATGGTATAAATAAGAGAATATAAAAAATAGGATTCAAGGAGAAAAGTAATGATTATAAGAAATGCAAAAATAAATGACATAAATCAAATTATACCATTAATGTTACAGGTTTCCGAAATGCATTATAGTGAAAGAAAAGATATTTTTAAAGAAAAAGGCGTTGAAAAAATCAAATTGGAATTAAAAGGTGCACTAGAAAATAATGAAAATATCTTAGTAGCAGAAGAAAATAATAATATAGTTGGAGTTGTAATTTTTAAAATTAAAATTGTAAGAGAACATGTTAATTTAATAGATAGAAAGGTGATATGGATAAATGAATTAGTTGTAGATGAAAAGTTAAGAGGAAAAGGAATTGGAACAAAATTGTTTAATGAAACTAAAAAATATGCAAAAAATAATAAGTGTGATGCTGTAGAATTAAACTGTTGGGAATTTAATGAAAAGGCGCTTAGATTTTATGAAAGATGTGGAATGAATACACAAAGAAGAATAATGGAATTAAAAATTAATATGTATAAATAAAAATCATATAGAAAGATATAATTATTAAAAAAACAATATAGTTAAATACTTTATTATAAAGAGGTACTGCATTATGATAAGATGTAAATGGTGTAATTTAAATAATCCTAAATATATAGAATATCATGACAATGAATGGTGTAAACCAAATTTTGATGATAAATATTTATTTGAAATGTTAATATTAGAGTCTTTTCAGGCAGGCCTTTCTTGGGAATGTATATTAAATAAAAGAGAAGATTTTAGAAAAGCATATGATAATTTTGATATTGAAAAAATTTGTAATTATGATAAAATGAAAATACAGGAATTATTGTTAAATGAAAAAATAATAAGAAATAGATTAAAAATAAATGCTAGTATAAATAATTCTAGAATATTTAAAAAAATACAGAATGAATATGGAACTTTTCACGAGTATTTAAAAAGTTTTACAAATGATAGAATTGTTTATGAAACAGGAAAAACAACATCAGAGTTATCAGATAAAATTTCGAAAGATTTAAAGAAAAAAGGAATGAAATTTGTTGGCTCGACAATAATATATTCGTATTTACAAGCAATAGGAATTATTTATTCACATGATGAAGAATGTTTTTTATTTAAAAAGTGATAAATTAAAAAATAGTTTTAAAGCCAAAAGAAAATGGAGCAGTATCGAAGTGGTCATAACGAGCCTGACTCGAAATCAGGTAGTCCGAAAGGGCCCGTGGGTTCGAATCCCACCTGCTCCGCCAAGATCTTATTTATAAATAGTTTTGATAGTGTAAGTATTAAAAAAATTCTTAATTTTAAAACAAAAAACAAGTATACAATTAGTCTAAAGAATAATATAATGCTAAAAGATAAGGGGGAAGAAAAATGAAAGTAATATTAATAAATGGAAGCCCAAAAGAAAAAGGCTGTATATATACAGCTTTAAGAGAAATAGAAAAACAATTACAAAAAAATAATATTGAAACAGAAATATTTTGGTTAGGAAATAAACCTATATCAGGATGTATAGGATGTGGGAGCTGTTTAAAAACAGGAGAATGTTTTATGCAAGATAAAGTGAATGAATTTTTAGAAAAAGTGCCAAAAACAGATGGATTTATTTTTGGTTCTCCGGTACATTTTGCAGCTACGTCAGGAATGTTATCTTCTTTTATGGATAGGGTTTTTTATGGAAGAAGAAAATTGTTTAGTAATAAATTAGGTGCTGCAGTTGTAAGTTGTAGAAGAGGTGGTGCAACAGCAGCATTAGATGAGATAAATAAATATTTTGGAATTAGTAATATGCCAATTGTTTCTTCTCAATATTGGAATATGGTACATGGAAATAATCCAGAGGAAGTATTAAAAGATGAAGAAGGAATGCAAACAATGAGAACACTAGGTAATAATATGGCTTGGCTTTTAAAATCAATAGAAGCTGGAAAAAAAGCAGGAATAAAATTGCCAGAGAATGAATCTATTATTTCTACTAATTTTATAAGATAAAATATAGAAAATCTGAGAATTAAAATTGTTCTCAGATTTTTCTTGCCATATATGAAAAAGAACGGTATAATAATAAAAAAATAAAGGAGAAAAAAATGTTACACACAATTGAAATTTATTTTTTATTATTTATTTCTTATGCATTTTTAGGTTGGTGTATGGAAGTTACTTGTAAGTTTATTCAACATAAAAAATTTATTAATAGAGGCTTTTTAATTGGACCATATTGTCCTATTTATGGATGGGGAGCGCTGGCAATTACAATATTGTTAAAAAGGTATATGGAAGATCCATTAGTATTATTTGTAATGTCAACTCTTATTTGTTCAATTATAGAATATTTAACTAGTTACTTTATGGAGAAAAAATATCACGCAAGATGGTGGGATTATAGTAACAAAAAGTTTAATATAAATGGAAGAATATGTTTAGAGACATTAATACCATTTGGAATTTTAGGAGTAGCCATTATGTATGGAACTAATCCAATATTGTTTAAATTATATAATCAAATACCACAATTAGTAATAAATATTTTAACAGCTATATTGTTTATTGGATTTATAGTAGATAATATTATTTCATCTAATATCATATCAAGTATTAATGTAGAGGGAAATAAGTTAATAAAAGATAATACAGAAGAAATAACAGAAAAGATAAAACAAGTTTTAAGACAAAAATCATGGTTACATAGAAGATTAATAAATGCATATCCAGGCTTAAAAGATATTAAGGTAAAGATAAAGAAGGTAGAACAGAAAATAGATGAGAGAAGAAAAAGAAAAGAATAGAATAATAACAGAGAGAACGAAGAAAATAGGTGTATTTGATTCTGGAATTGGAGGAGCAACAGTTTTAACAGAATTAGTAAAAGTACTTCCAAATGAAGATTATATTTATTATAGTGATTCTAAAAATAATCCATATGGAGATAAAACTCAGAAAGAGATTATAGAAATATGTGATAATATTGTTCAATTTTTTATACAAAAAAATTGCAAAGCTATTGTAATTGCTTGCAATACAGCAAGTGCTGAAGCGGTTACATATTTAAGAAAAAAGTATAAAACAATTCCATTTATTGCAATAGAGCCGGCTTATAAGATGGTTTATGATTATGCTTATGATGAAGCAACTTTAGTTATGGCAACAAAAGGAACAATTGAAAGTGAAAAATTTAATTTATTATATAAAAAATATAATAATCATAAAACTAAATTATTGCCTTGTATAGGATTGGCTGATGTAATAGAAGATGGAAATAAAGAAAAACAAAAAGAAGTATTAGAAAAGATGTTGGGACAATATAGAGGAAAAATAAAAAATGTAGTACTTCGGTTGTACACATTATCCATTGATAGTACAAGAAATTAGAGACATATTAGGAGAAAATATACAATTTTTTAATGGAGCACCAAGGCTTGCAAAGCATTTATATGAAGTTTTAGAAGAAAATGATTTATTGGAAAATAATAATGGATATATAGAATTTTATGATTCAAAAAATTCAGAAAAAAAGAAAGAAAGATTTTTTAATATTATAAAAAAGTAATGGAGGAAGATGTAAGATGGATAGAAAAATAAAAAACATTATGAAGATGGGAATTTTAGTATTAATTTGTATGACAATTATTGGGTGGTGCAATATATCTTTGTGTGCAACATCAAAGGAAAATAATATAAAAAGCGAAGCGGAAAAATATGCTAAAGATATAGATTTAAATAATATAAATAAAGAAGATATTTTAAATGCATATGAAGAAATTAGTCAAGAATATACAAATGAAGAATTATCAAACTTTATAGATGAATATAAAGAAGAAATAAAACAACAGGGAATTAGCGAAGAAGCAATAAATGCAGGAAAAGAAATATTAAAAACAACAGATAAAGAGAGTGTAAAAGAGATAATAAAAAACGACATTGATTTTGATAAAATACAAGAAAAAATAGACAGTGGAGCTACAATAAATCAAGCTGTAAAAGAAACCGTAAAAGAAACAAGCACAGATAAAAAAATAGAGCTAGGAATTAAAGTGCTATTAGCAAATAAAATAGTAAGAATTTCATTAATTGTATGTGCTATTCTTTTTGTATATGAAATTATAGTAAGATGGATTATTTACAAAAAAGCTGGAAGACATGGATGGGCAGCGATTGTACCAATTTATAGACAAATAACAATGTATAAAGTTAGTGGTTTATCACCATGGCTTATCTTATTAATATTGATTCCAATAATAGGAGCATTTATAATAGCGATAATTGAGATAATTCAAAAATTCAAATTATCAAATAAATTTGGAAAAGGTGTATTATTTGGATTTGGATTGCTATTTTTACAACCAATTTTTGAAAGTATAATAGCTTTTAGTAAAAAAATAGAATATAAAGGATAATAAAAAGAAAAGATATTTTAGCTGTAGATAATTTAATAAACTCATATATTTTTAGTGCCATTTAAAAATTATTTATAAAAATACTGAATAAATAATAATTCAATTGGGTAAAATCTATTCAAAAGAAAGGAATGGTGCGTTTATGGAAAATATAGTGAAAGACTTAAATGATTTTTTATCTGACTTAAATGTATTTTATCGAAAATTACAAAATTATCATTGGAATGTATGTGGAAAAGACTTCTTTGTATTACACAGCAAATTAGAAGAATATTATGATGAAGTAAACGAACAAATTGATGAAATAGCAGAACATATCTTAATGTTAGGAGAACAACCACTAGGAACAATGCAAGACTATTTAAATAATACTTGTATAGTAGAAGCAAAAAATGAAAAAATAGAAGAAAAAGCTATTTTTGAAAATATTATAAATGATCTAGGGACATTATTAAATAAAGTAACTAATATAAAAGAAGAAGCAGATAAGCAAAATATGTATGCTACATCAAGCTTGATGGATGAGTATATAGAAGGATATATGAAGAAATTATGGATGTGCGGACAACGAGACAAGGGGGACAGGTCTTAAATGGGACAAGGGGGACAGGTCTTAGATGTCTCATATATTTGGCAACCAAATATATGAGACATCTAAGACCTGTCCCCCTTGTCCCATCTGTTCATTGTTCACAAAAAATTCACAAAAAAATTAGCAAAATGTATTGACAAGTGCTAAAAAGGGGTATAATATATATGAAGTTAGCAAACAACAACAAAGAGTGCTAAAACCAAACTAACAATTTTAATAAAAGAGGTGAAAAAATTGTTAGACGATAGAAAAAAGAAAGTTTTACAAGCTATTGTAGAAGAATATATTAATACAGCAGAGCCTGTAAGTTCAAATGCATTAACAGATAATCATGGATTAGACTGTAGTAGTGCTACAATTAGAAATGAAATGGCTGATTTAGAGAAAAAAGGTTATTTAGATAAAACCCACACATCAAGTGGAAGAGTGCCATCAGCTAAAGGGTATAGATATTACGTAGATGAATTATTAAATGATAAAGATATCAGTTTAGAAGAAATCAAATATATAAGTTCAAAGCTTGAAACAAAAGTAAATGAAATTGAAGATTTAACCAAAATAACAGCTAACACAATTTCAGAAGTAACACATTATACAACTGTTTCAATAGGGCCAAAGCCAGTAAATCAACTAATTGAAGAAATAAAATTTGTTCTATTAGGTTCAAGAATGATGATGGCAGTTATTCTAACAGACACAGGTTTAGTAAAAGAAACAATTATAAAATTTGATGAAGATATAAATGAAAAACAAGTCGAAACTATGAACTATATGTTTAATAATAAACTAAAAGGTCAACCAATTGAAACTATAGATAGACCGTTAGAAGAATACTTATATGATGAAATGACTTATAGTGTTAATGTTATAAAACCAGTTATTGAGCAAATAAAAAAAGTATTAGAAGAAGATAATAAAATATATCTTGAAGGAGCTAATAAATCTTTTGATTTACCAGAGTTTAATAGCTTAGAAGTAGCTAAAAATTTTATAAACATATTAGATAAAAAAGAAATGGTAGCAGATATGTTGGATTCAGGATTTGCAGAAGATATTAAGGTATATATAGGTGAAGAAAACGAAAAAGAACAATTAAAAGATTTTAGCGTAGTAACATTTAAACATAAAGTAAACGGAAAAGATTTAGGAACAATAGGAATTATAGGACCAAAAAGAATGGATTATTCAAAAGTTATTTCTGTTATGAAATATATTAATCAAAAATTAAATGGAAAAAGTAATTAATATTAAATGGAAAAAGTAATTAATATTAAAAATAAAAAGAAAGAAGGGATAAAATGGCAGAGAACGAAAAAGAACAAAAAGAAGAATTAAAAGAGGAAAAACAAGAAAAAAAGGAAAAGAAACATAAGGACATGGTACCAAAACAAGATTATGATGAATTAGACGATAGATTTAAAAGAATTCTAGCAGAATTTGAAAACTTTAAAAAGAGAAGCAACAAAGAAAGAGAAGGGTTATATAATTCTATACTTTCAGATGTAATTGAAGTAATGCTTCCAGTTGTAGACAATTTAGAAAATGCAGCAAAAGTAGAAACAGCAGACGAAAATTACAAACAAGGAGTAGAACTTGTATTAAAACAATTTAAAGATGTCTTAAAATCAAAAGGAGTAGAAGAAATAGAAACAGTAGGAAAGACTTTTGATCCTGAATTACATGAGGCTGTAAGTAGTATTCAAGATGAAAACTTAGGTGAAAAAGAAATAGCACAAGAATATAGAAAAGGCTATAAAATAGGAAACAGAGTAATTAGACATTCTATGGTAGTAGTAGCAAACTAACTTGTTTATACAAAATTAACAAGTTGAAACATATTAAAATGTTATTAATTTTTAATTAGTTATAAATCTAAAGACAAACTGTACAATTTAAAATTGTACATAAAATAAAAAATAAATTTAGGAGGAATTTAAAATGGGAAAAATTATAGGAATTGACTTAGGAACAACAAATTCATGTGTAGCAGTTATGGAAGGAGGAGAACCAGTTGTTATACCAAATGCAGAAGGTAATAGAACAACTCCATCAGTAGTTGCATTTTCAAAAAATGGAGAAAGACTAGTAGGACAAATTGCAAAACGTCAAGCAGTTACAAATCCAGATAATACAGTTATATCAATAAAAAGAAAAATGGGAACAGCAGAAAAAGTAGATATAGAAGGAGATAAATTTACACCTCAAGAAATCTCAGCAATGATATTACAAAAATTAAAAGCAGATGCTGAAAACTATTTAGGACAAAAAGTAACACAAGCAGTTATAACTGTTCCAGCATACTTTAATGATAGTCAAAGACAAGCAACAAAAGATGCAGGAAAAATTGCAGGATTAGAAGTATTAAGAATTATAAATGAACCAACAGCAGCAGCTTTAGCATATGGAATGGATAAAGAACAAGACCAAAAAATTATGATTTATGACTTAGGAGGAGGAACATTTGATGTTTCTATACTAGATATTGGTGACGGAGTATTTGAAGTTTTATCAACAAGTGGTAATACACATTTAGGAGGAGACGATTTTGATAACGCAATTATCAATTACTTAGTAGATGAATTCAAAAAATCAAATGGAATTGATTTAAAAGCAGATAAAATGGCAATGCAAAGACTAAAAGAAGCAGCAGAAAAAGCAAAAATAGAATTATCAGGAGTACAACAAACACAAATAAATTTACCATTTATCACAGCTGATTCAACAGGACCAAAACACTTAGATGTTACATTAACAAGATCTAAATTTGAAGAATTAATTCATGACTTAGTAGAAGCAACAGCAGGACCAGTTAATCAAGCTCTTAAAGATGCAGGATTATCAGCAAATGATATTCACAAAGTATTATTAGTAGGTGGTTCTACAAGAGTTCCAGCTGTACAAGAAGCAGTAAAAAGAATTACTGGAAAAGAAGCAGACAAAGGAATAAACCCAGATGAATGTGTTGCTATCGGTGCAGCAATTCAAGGTGGTGTATTATCAGGAGATGTAAAAGACTTAGTATTATTAGATGTTACACCATTATCATTAGGTATTGAAACATATGGTGGAGTATTTACAAAATTAATTGAAAGAAATACTACAATACCAACTAAAAAATCACAAATATTCTCTACAGCAGCAGATGGTCAAACATCAGTAGAAGTTCACGTTTTACAAGGTGAAAGAGAAATGGCAGCATACAACAAAACACTTGGAAGATTCCAATTAACAGGAATTCCAGCAGCACCAAGAGGAGTACCACAAATCGAAGTAACTTTTGATATTGATGCAAATGGTATTGTTCATGTATCTGCAAAAGATATGGCAACAGGAAACAGCCAAGACGTATCTATTACAGCATCAACAAACTTAACAGATGAAGATATTGATAAAGCAGTAAAAGATGCAGAAGCACATGCTGAAGAAGACAAAAAGAAAAAAGAAGAAATTGAAGTAAAAAATAATGCAGAAAGTTTAATATATAATAGTGAAAAAACATTAAAAGACTTAGGAGATAAAATTAGTGGAGAAGAAAAAGCAAAAGTAGAAACAGAAATAGACAACACTAAAAAAGCATTAGAAACAAACGATACAGACAAAATAAAAGAAGCAACAGAAAAACTAACAAAAGTATTTTATGATATGTCAGAACAATTATATAAAAATGCAAATCCAAACGGAGCTCAAGGAGCTGGAACAGATGCCAATGCAGGAGAAGGACCAAAGACAGACGGAAATGGAAATGTTTATGATGCAGATTATAAAGTAGAAGATGATAACAAAGAATAATTTCCACCTAGAATTATGTTTGTTAACAAATTTATAAAAAACTAAATTAAGAAACAAAATGAGCTTCTTTCATTCAGGCTAACAAAGTTAATTTTGTTCCTGTGAACATTACTCATTTTGTTTCTTTTGATTTAAAAAAGTGGAGGAAAAAATGGCTAATAAAAGAGATTATTATGAAGTATTAGGAGTTAATAAAAATGCAACAGAGGACGAATTAAAAAAAGCTTATCGTAAACTTGCTAAAAAATATCATCCTGATGCAAATCTAGACAATAAAGAAGAAGCAGAGAAAAAATTTAAGGAAGTAAATGAAGCATATGAGACATTATCAGATCCTCAAAAAAGAAAAATGTATGACCAATTTGGACCAGATGGACCACAAGGCTTTGGAGGAGGAGCAGGAGGACCATTTGGTGGTCAAGGTGGCTATTATTCTTATAATGGTTCTGGTTTTGATGGATTTGGAGATTTCGGAGACTTAGGAGATATTTTCTCTTCCATTTTTGGTGGAGGATTTGGAGGCAGAGGAGCTTCTGCTAAGCAAAGAGGACCACGTAAAGGTGCAGATTTAAATGTACGAATGGAGATTACATTTGAACAAGCATTTTCAGGAGTAGAAAAAGAAATAGTAATAACGAGAGACGAAGAGTGCCATATTTGTCATGGAAGCGGAGCAAAGCCAGGTACATCTCCAGTAAAATGTCCTACTTGCCATGGAACAGGTCAAGTAACACAAGTTCAAAATACAATTTTAGGTCAAATGCAAACAAGTAGAACTTGTAGTAGCTGTCATGGAACAGGAGAAATAATAAATGAACCATGTGAAAACTGTAGAGGAAAAGGAAAAGTTCGTAAACAACCAAAAATAAAAGTAAAAATACCAGCAGGAATAGATGATAATCAAACTGTAGTATTAAGAGGAGAAGGAGAACCAGGAGAAAAAGGTGGAGCTAAAGGAGACTTATATATTACAGTAAAAATAAAAAAACATAGTATATATACAAGAAAAGGAAATAATGTATTATGCGAAATACCAATAACTATTACACAAGCAACATTAGGTGCAGAACTTGAAATACCGATGGTAGATGGAACAAAGGAAAAATATAAAATACCAGATGGAACACAAACAGGTACTAAATTTACTATTAGAAATAGAGGATTTAAATCTATTAATTCAAGTTTAGTTGGCGATTTTGTATTTACTGTAACAGTTCAAACACCAAAAAGATTAACTAAGGAACAACGTGAGTTATTAGTACAATTAGCAAAAACTATGAATGAACAACCACCAGTAAAAAAACGTGGATTGTTTGGATAAAATTAGAATATGAATTAAGTAAATTACACCTTGAATTTAGAAATAAGTTCAAGGTGATTTTTTTACGTTATGTTAATTGTAACGTTTCAAGATTTACAAAAAACAACAAAGATTTTAAAAAAACAGAAATAAATTACGACAACATATTGACTTAATTCAACAATATTTGTAAAATGATAGTGTAAATTAAATTTATTTTTGTAAATAGAAAAAAAGAATCTTGAAAATAAAATATCTTTGCTCAAAAAAGTAAATGGTTTGAATACTATTTACAAAGATGGAAATAATTTAAAGAGAAAAATAAAAAAAGAAAGCAGAAAACAAAAGAAGGGAGAATGTTTTATGATAACAATTAAAACAGCAAAAAAACAGAAGTTAAAAGAAAGCAAAGGTATTACATTAATAGCATTAGTAATAACAATAATAGTACTTTTAATTTTAGCTGGTGTAACAATTGCAACATTGACTGGAGATAACGGAATACTAGGAAAAGCAAATGATGCAAAGACACAAACAGAACAAGCAAAAGCAGATGAAAATTTAAAGATAGCAATAGCAGGAAGTTATGGGACTGATGGAAAACTGAATTTAAAAGATTTAAAGGACAATTTAACAAATCAAGGAATTGATTATGATAAAAATAATACTGGATTTCCATTAGAAGTAATAGTAAATGGAGAAAAGAAAAAAATAGATGCAAATGGAAATATAACAACTGTTAAATTAGAAAGTGTAGCTGACTCAAAAACAAAAGGAACAGTATTTAAGGATACAACAACATTAGAAGACACATATGGAAACCAAGTAAAAATACCAAAAGGATTTAAAATAGCAAATGATTCAGCAACAGATGTAACAGGAGGAATAGTAATAGAAGATGCAACATATACAAATACAATAGGAAGCCAATTTGTATGGATACCAGTAGGAACTGGAGAAAATGCTATAAAGAAAGCGAATAAAGAAACAGTAGATATAGCTCTTGGAAGATATGAATTTACTAAAACAACAAGTGAATATTCTGGAAGTAGTTTTACAGAGGATACAACAGCAAATCATAATAGTGATTATAAAAATGCTATTGCAAAAGACATAGAACAATTTAAGACAAGTGTAAAAAACAATCATGGATATTATATAGGAAGATATGAAGCAGGAGTGGTGGACTATAATTCTTCAGTATCAACAAGTAACAGTAATAAAGAAACAAATTGGACAGGATATACAGGAGATAATATAAAATTAGTGTGTAAAAAAGAACAACAAGTTTGGAATTATGTAACACAAAATAAAGCATCAGAATTGTCAAGAGATATGTATGGAAGTGAAGCAAAAGTAACAAGTGATTTAATAAATAGTTATGCATGGGATACAGCAATAGTGTTTATACAAAAATGTGGAACAGAAAGTAATAGCTCAACATATTCATATACTGTTGGACTATCATCAACAAGTAAAAGTGCTCCACAAACTACAGGAACAAATATATTAAAAGCAACAAGTAAGGTAGATAAGCAATGTAATATATTTGATATGGCAGGAAATTGTAGTGAATGGACAACAGAAACTTCTAGCCATTCCGCCTATCCTTGCGTTCTTCGAGGAGGTATTTACAGCTACAGCGACTTTTACACGAGTAATCGCAACAACGGCAATACTTCCCGTGGAAACAGCTACAATTCGTTTCGCCCACTTTTATATTTGTAGAGCTGAACTCTGTGAAAACTAAAACTATAACAATAGAAAAGTAGTTTTAATATAGTGTTAATTAAATAAGAGTAATTAACGAATGAAATACGTTAATTAGAGAAAATTTTCATTCATTTTCAAAATACGTTTTAAAGAAACAATTGAGAATCTATTTTAATAAGAGTACACAAACAGGAAACAATTAAAAATGTTTTCTGTTTTATTTATATCTTGAGATTTATACCATAGTATGATAAAATTCTAGCAGAGGGAATAAAAAATGAAAAAGAAAATAATAAAAAGTGTACTTGCCCTATTATTAATTATAACTTTAATAATAGGAATAGTAATAATATATTATAAAACAGTAGATATAAAAACAGAAAATCCAAAAGAAATAGAAGAAATATTCAATGTAGAAATTAAAGAATACAGTGGAAGAAAAGTTTTTATAGTAAATCCAAAAGAGCAAAATAAAAGTGAACAAACAATATTATATATACATGGTGGAGCATATATGGCAGAAGTAACAAAAGACCACTGGGATTTTATAAAAAAAATAGTAGAAGATACAAATGCAACCGTTATTGTTCCAGACTACCCATTAGCACCAAAATATACATATAAAGAAGTATTTAATATGATGGAACCACTGTATAAAGAAATAGTAAGCAAAGTAGACATGGAAAAATTTATTGTAATAGGAGATTCAGCTGGAGGAGGTCTAGCATTAGCATTAGAAGAAAAACTTTCACAAGAAGAAATAGAAATGCCAGAAAAGACAATATTAGTATCTCCTTGGTTAGATACAAGACTAACAAATCCAAAAATACCAGAAGTTCAAAAAAGAGATAAACAACTAAACAAATTTAAATTACAAATAGCAGCATTAGGATATGCAGGAAAAGATGGAAAAGACAATTATTTAGTAAATCCAATAGATGGCGATTTGTCAAAATTAAAAAATATAACTATATTTACAGGAACAAATGATATTTTAAATCCAGATGTATATGTTTTAAAAGAAAAGGCAGAAAAATCAAATATAGAAATAAATATAAAAGAATATGAAAATGCAGGACATATATGGTTTATAGAAAAAAACAGTGGAGAAGTATTAACAAACAAAGGATATCAAGACTGTTTAGAAACCATAAAAAATCAAGCAGAATAGGTAAAATTAGAAATCTTCTTAGGAAAGGAGAACAAATGAAAAAGGAAAAGGAACAAAAGCTATATTGGAGAAGGTTAGACAACTCAGCAAAAATATTTCCAATATCAGCAGGAAAAAAATATAGTACAGTCTTTAGACTATCAGTAGTTTTAAAAGAAAATGTAAATCCTAGAGTGTTGGAAAAAGCTCTTCAAAATGCGCTAGAAACGTATCAATCTTTTAAAGTTAGAATGAAAGCAGGTCTTTTTTGGTATTATCTAGAGCATAATCCAAAAGATCCAATAATAGAAGAAGAAAAAGAATATCCATGTCAATATATTAACCCAAAAACAAATAATAATTATTTGTTTAAAGTGACTTATTTTGAAAAAAAAATAAATATAGATATTTTTCATTCTTTAACAGACGGAAATAGTGGAACTATATTTTTTAAAGAAATAATTTATAACTATTTAGAATTGATGTATCCAGAAGTATTTCAAGAAGAAAGAAGAGTAAGAAAAATAGAAGGCTACGACACAGAAGATAGTTATATGAAAAATTATGATAAAAAAGCAAAATCAAACGCATCTTCAAAAAAAGCATATATTTTAAAAGGAGAAAGAATTAGATTAGGTGCTGTTTCAGCTATACATGAAATAATTGATTTAGAAGCATTAAAGAAGGAAAGCAAAAAAAACGAAGCAACTATTACACAATATTTAGCATCAGTTTTAATTTATTCTATATATGAAGAAAATTATAAAAATAATAAAGGAAAAAAACCAATAAAGGTATGTATACCAGTAAATTTAAAGAAGTATTTTTTATCAAAGACAATGTCAAACTTTTTCTCTTATATAACATTAGAAGCGGAAATGGAAAAAGACAATTTAAATACTTTTGATAAAATATTAGACTTTGTAAAAAAAGATTTTAAGAAAAGACTAAATGAAGAAGAAATAATGAAAACAATGTCAGCAAATGTTAAATTAGGAAACAATCCTATAATAAGAGCAGTACCATTGGTATTAAAAACAATATTAGTAAGATTAAGTTATATTGAAATTAGAAAATATACAACAATCACATATTCTAATATCGGAAGAATCGGTATGATAGGAAAATACCAAGATTATATAGATTATTTTTTGATGTTAATTGCACCAGAATCAGTAGAAAAAATAAAATGTTCTAGTTGTACTTTTGAAAACAAAATGGTTTTTACTTTTACATCAATCTTAAATGATAATAAAATTGAAAAAAGGTTTTACGAGTTTTTAACCAAAAAAGGAATTAATGTCAAAATAGAAAGTAACGGTGTTTTAGATGATATATCCTCAGAAACTTAATAGTAAAAAAAGTAATTTAATATTAAAATTAGGAGTGGTGCTATCAGTTATAGTGGCTATATTATTAGTATTAATAAATAAATTAACAACTCCACAAATTCCATGGGCAGCCATAACAAATGGTGGAATTATTTATATTTGGATAGTTCTGTTTTATTCTATAAGAAAAAATATTAATATTGCAGGACATGTTTTACTACAAACTATAGCAATTTCACTATTAACAGTTTATATAGATTTTGAGCTACAATTTAAAGGATGGTCTATTAATATGGTAATACCAATTTTAGTTATTACTTCAAATATTGCAATGTTGATATTAACAATAGTTAGTCATAAACAATTTATAAAGTATGTAATTTATCAATTGATGATACTATTATTTAGCTTTTTACCAGTAATTTTCATAACAGAAAATATGGTTCAAAACAAGATTTTAAGTGTAATAGCAAGTGGAATATCTATAATAAATTTAATAATTAGTTTGGCATTATGTACAAGAGATGTAAAAGAAGTTATCATTAGAAAATTTCATATGTAAATATAAAAAATAGTTTAAAATATATAATTGCAAAAAAAATATAAATAAAAAACTTGAATAAAAATTGGTATAAAAACAAAGGTGATAGAAATGTCAAAAATATTGGAAACCAAAAGTTTAGTTATTAAGCAAGAAACAAAATTTGATAAAATAATAAAAGCAATATATCAAATATTCTTTAGAGAAGAATATTTATTTGAGATGGAATTAGAAGAATTAACAAAATTACATAGGCCAAATCCTAAAAAAATAATAATTCCAAAAGAAATGAAGAGTAAAAAATAATTATATATAAAATATTTAGATATAAAAAGAGAAAGGATTAAAAAAAGTGAAAAACATAAAAGATTATGATTTAAAAGAACTAAAAGAAGAATTAGCTAATATAGGAGAAAAGCCATTTAGAGCAGAGCAAATATTTAAATGGCTATATCAAGAAAAAGTAAAAAGCTTTGACGAGATGACAAATTTATCATTAGAATTAAGAGAAAAATTAAAACAAAATTATACCATTTGTAATTTTAAAATATTAAGAAAACAAGAAGCGAAAGATGGAACAATAAAATATCTATTTGACGTACTAGACGAAAATGCTATTGAAACAGTATTAATGAGTTATCATCATGGATACAGTATTTGTGTATCATCTCAAATTGGATGTAAAATGGGATGTAAATTTTGTGCTTCAACAGGAATAAACTTTGTCAGAAGCTTAACAAGCGGAGAAATAGTAGAACAAATATTAGCAGTAGAGCAAGACACAGGAGTTAGAATATCAAACGTAGTATTTATGGGAATAGGAGAACCTTTAAACAACTATACAAATGTTATAAATGCAATAAGAATAATAAACAATCCAAAAGGACTAAATATAGGAGCAAGACACATTAGTATATCAACAAGTGGATTAGTACCAGGAATAAAACGTCTAGCAGAAGAAAACATTCAATGTACACTATCAATATCATTGCATGCCACAAACAACGAAAAAAGAAGTAGTATGATGCCTGTAAACAACGCATTTCCAATAGAAGAATTAATACAAGCATGCAAAGATTATATAGAAAAAACACACAGAAGAATATCATTTGAATATGCATTAGCAAAAGACAATAATGACAACTTAGAAGATGCAAAAGAACTAGTAAAACTTCTAAGAGGAATGAATTGCCATGTAAACTTAATACCAATAAACAAAATAGAAAACGGAAAATTCGACAAAAGCTCAAATGAAAACATAATGAAATTTAGAGATTACTTAAATGACCATGGCATTGTTGCAACAATACGTAGAGAGCTAGGTTCAGATATAGATGCAGCATGTGGACAATTAAGAAGAAAAAATTTGAGACAGTAGGGACAGGTCTCAAGTGTCTCATAAAAAGAAAACAACTATTGTAGAATAAAATTAAAAATGATATAATAACTAAGTAAAAATAAATAGGGAGACAAAAAATGTTATTAAAAGATATAAAATTACCATTTATAAATAAAATAAAAGTATATGCATTTGTTGGACCATCTGGAACAGGAAAAAGTTATAGAGCACAAATGATAGCAAGTGAAAGAGGAATAAGCTTTATTATAGACGATGGATTACTAATAAAAGAAAATGAAGTAATAGCAGGTGAATCAGCAAAAAAAGCAGCAACTAAGGTAGCAACTGTAAAACATGCTTTATTCTATGAAGAAAGTGAAAGAGAACCAATTATAAAAGCATTTAAAAAGTATAAACCAGAGAGCATATTAATATTAGGGACATCAGATGGAATGGTACAAAAAATAGCTGCAAATTTAGGATTACCAGAAATTTCTGAAACTATATATATTACAGATGTTGCAACAGAGGAAGAAATGAAAACAGCAAGAAGAATCAGGGTAACAGAAGGAAAACATGTAATACCAGTTCCAACATTTGAAATAAAAAAGGATTTTTCAGGATATTTATTAGATCCACTTCAGATTTTTAAATCCAAAGGAAAAGGACAACAACCATACATATCAGAAAAATCAATTATAAGACCTACATTTAGTTATTTAGGAAAATTCACAATATCAGATTTAGTATTTAGGCAAATACTAGAATATTTAGCGGTCCAAACACCAGCCATTCATAAAATTTTAAAAGCTAGAGTAGATAACTTTGGGGAAGGTGTTAAAATTTATATGGAAGTAAGCATAGTATATGGATTTAATGTTGTAGAAGGATTAAATAAATTTAAAGAAAAATCAAGAAAAGAAATTGAAAAACTAACAGCAATGAATGTTGTGGAATTAGATGTAGTAGCTAAAAATATTTATGTACCACAAGAAGAGGAGGAAAAATAAATGGCATATATAGTAGCAATTGATGGACCAGCAGGTAGTGGAAAAGGAACAGTAACAGAGCTTGTTGCAAAAAAACTAGGACTTGTTAATATAGGTTCAGGCTCAGCATATAGATGTGTAGCACTAGAAACAATAAATAAAGGAATAGATTTAAAAGAAAAAGAAAAAATAATAAATTTACTAGATGAAATAGAAATTGAATTTAAAATGGAAAATTCAAAAGATATAGTATATTTAAATGGAAAAGACGTAACATCAAGAATTAGAGAAAAAGATGTTGCAAAAATAGTTTCATTTGTATCTTCGATAAAAGAAGTTAGATTCAAATTAAATGAAATATTTAAGAAATGTGCAAAAAGCAAAAATGTCATTATGGAAGGAAGAGACATAGGAACATATGTATTTCCAAATGCAGAAGTAAAAATATATTTAGATGCTACACCAGAAGAAAGAGCAAAAAGAAGATATAAACAAAATCAAATCTTAGGTATTGATATGCCATATGAAGAAATTTTAGAAAATATAAAAATAAGAGATAAAAATGATATGGAAAAAGAAATAGGAGCATTGAAAAAAGCAGAAGATGCAATCTATATTGATTCAACAAATATGACAATTGAAGAAGTTGTAAACAAAGTAATTGAAACTATAAAAGAAAAAATGTAAAAAAACAATAAATCTGTATCAGGAGGAAAAAATGAAAGAATTTTTTAAAAAAATAGGTAGAGGAATTGTAAAAGGAGCAATATATATTTATTGCAAAGTTGTTTACAGAGTAAAAGTAGTAGGAAAAGAAAATATACCAAAAAAAGGACCGATAATAATTTGTGGAAATCATAGAAGTTTTCTAGATCCACCATTAATAGAAGTAACATGTGGAAGATATACACGATTTTTAGCAAAAGAGGAATTAACAAAAAATAAATTTTTAGCTTTTTTAGGAGTAGTTTTTAATGCTATTTTAGTAAAAAGAGACTCAAAAGAAGTAGTAGCTATTAAAGAATCTTTAAAAACATTGAAAAATGGAGATTGTTTAGCTTTATTTCCAGAAGGTACTAGAAATGGATTAGAAAAAGGAGAAAAGGTAAAAGATGGAGTTGCTTTTTTTGCTGTAAGAAGTGGAGCAAAAGTTGTTCCATGCGGTATAAAAGGAGGTCAAAAAGGAAACTGGAAAGTTACAATTACTTATGGAAAACCTTTGGATTATAGTGAGTATAAAGGAACAAAGGACAAAGAGATTTTAGATAAAGTAACAAATGAAATTATGGATAACATTATTAGTTTGACAAAATAAAGAAAAAGGTGTATAATTTAAGAAGTTTTTAAGAGATAGAGACGTTTTTTTGAATTAAAATAAAAAACGTCTTAAGTTATGTAAAAATCAATTAATAAGAACTACTAAAATTTACTATATGAAAGGAAAGAAAAAAGATGAACAACAAAAAAATAAGAAACATAGCAATTATTGCACACGTAGACCATGGAAAAACTACATTAGTTGATGCAATGCTTAGACAAAGCCATGTATTTAGAGAAAACGAACAAGTAGCAGAAAGAGTAATGGATTCAAATGATCAGGAAAAGGAAAGAGGAATTACAATTCTTTCAAAAAATACATCAGTTATGCATGATGATATAAAAATAAATATTGTAGATACTCCAGGACATGCAGACTTTGGAGGAGAAGTTGAAAGAGTACTAAAAACAGTAGATGGAGTACTTTTATTAGTAGATGCTTTTGAAGGAGCAATGCCACAAACAAGAGAAGTTTTGAAAAAATCTTTAGCATTAGGATTAAAACCAATTGTTGTTATAAATAAAATAGATAGACCAGGAGCAACACCAGAGAAAGTTGTAGACCAAGTAATAGAACTATTTATTGAATTAGATGCAACAGATGAACAATTAGATTTCCCAGTTGTATATGCTTCTGCAAAAAATGGAATAGCTAAAATGAATTTAGCAGATGAAACAACTGATTTATCTTGTTTATTTGAAACAATTATAAATACAATTCAAGCACCAGACTGTGATGAAGAAGGACCAGCTCAAATGTTAGTTTCTAATATTGATTATGATGATTATGTTGGAAGAATAGCTGTAGGTAGAGTAGAAAGAGGAATTATAAAAGTTGGAATGCCAGTTGCGATTTGTGGAAAAGAAGATAAAATAACACAAGGAAGAATTGCAAAAGTATATACACATGTTGGATTAAATAAAGTCGAAGTAGAAGAAGGAAAAGCAGGAGATATAATAGAACTTGCAGGACTTCCAGATATTAATATTGGAGATACAATTTGTGATTTTAATAATCCAGAAAAAATACCATTTGTTGATATTGACGAACCAACAGTATCAATGACATTTAGCGTAAATAATGGACCTTTTGCAGGAAAAGAAGGACAATTTATAACATCACGTCATATTCGTGATAGATTATTCAAAGAATTAGAAAGAAATGTATCTTTAAGAGTTAAAGAAACAGAAACACCAGATTCTTTTGAAGTATCAGGAAGAGGAGAACTTCATTTATCAGTATTAATTGAAACAATGAGAAGAGAAGGATTTGAACTTTTAGTATCAAGACCAAAAGTTATTTATAAAGAAATTGATGGTGTAAAATGTGAACCAATAGAATTGCTAGTAGTAAATGTACCAGATGACTCAGTGGGAACAGTTATTGAAAAATTAGGTAGAAGAAAAGCTGAAATGATAAATATGGAGCCAGCAGAAACAGGACATACAAAAATAGAATTTAAAATCCCTGCAAGAGGATTAATTGGATATAGAACAGAATTTTTAACAGACACAAAAGGAGAAGGAACAATGAACCATATATTTGATTCATATGAGCCTTTTAAAGGAGATATCCAAGCAAGAGTAAGAGGAACAATAGTTGCATTTGAACCAGGAAAATCTGTAACATATGGTTTATATAATGCTCAAGATAAAGGAGATTTATTTATAGGACCTGGTGTAGAAGTATATGAGGGAATGATAGTTGGATTAAATTCAAGAGGAGAAGATTTGGCAATAAATGTATGTAAAGAAAAACATTTAACAAATACAAGAGCTTCTGGTTCTGATGAAGCACTTAGACTTGTACCACCAATTCAAATGTCATTGGAAAAAGCAATTGAATTCATCCAAGATGATGAATTAGTAGAAGTAACACCTAAGTCAATTCGTTTAAGAAAGAAAATATTAGATAGCAAAGAAAGAGAAAGAGCTAATAGGAATAAATAATTTTTATAATTATTATAGAGAAGGTGATTGAATTGGCAAATAGTAAATATATAAATAAAAGAACAGGAAAATATGGACCAGATAGTAGTACATACAGACAAGATCGTTTGGCAAGAGTGATGCGGACAAATTGATCAAGAAATAAGAAAGAAGGAACCTAAAAAGAAACCTCAACATGGGAAAAGAGCTGATTTTTTAGCACAGTATAAAGTAGTAGGATATGAAAAAGCTAAAGAAATAATTAATAAAGATTTTAAAAATAAAGATTTTAAAAGAGAAGTTTTCAATGATGAGACATTAAAAAAATGGATAGAAGAAGAAAATGAAAAATAGTAAATAATAAGCAAGTTAAAAGGCGGGAATAACCCGCCTTGAAACTTTTTGAAACTTTAGAGTTTAGAGGCTTAATATCTTAAATCAATCACGAAATGTAATAAATTCCGTAATTGATGCAAGTCTTATCATCGTTTTTTAACAAAGCGATGATATTTCTCATGGAATTGTCAAAATGATTACCAGGGAATTTCTGATTCATGAAAATGAAAGAAATTAACCTTGAAGAATCGTTCTCCATGATTTTTTCAAAAGCGACTCTGTTCAAATTACCGCTTAAGTGTAACGGTTGGTAGTTAGCCCAACTAAGGACTAATTCGATATTCTCTGGTCCGACGCCGTCTTTTGCCAATAAACCACTTAAATTTTTTAAATACGCATTTTTCATTATTTTTTTCCTCCTATGGTGCATTTGCACTGTTTTTAAAAAGTCAAACTCTGTTGTCCATGAGGATTATAAAGAAGTTTGCTAAACTCAGTATATCATATTTTACATAAAATATCAAGTTTTTGTTTACAGAAATAAAGAAGGGATTGATAAAAAGTGAATAAACAAGAAATAGAAAATATAAAACAAAAAGCACTTGAGGAGCATATTCCAATTATTATGGATGATACATTAGATGTGATAGCAAAATATTTAAAAGAAATAGAACCTAAAAGAATATTAGAAATAGGAACAGCTGTTGGATATTCCGCAATATGTTTTTCTGAATTTTTGGAGCATAATGGAAGAATAGATACTATTGAAAGAGATAATGAAAGGGTTAATGAAGCAAAAGAAAATATAAAAAAAGCAGGAGTAGAAGAAAAAATTCATATTTATGAAGGTGATGCGGTTGAAATATTACCTACATTAAACGAAAAATATGATGTGATATTTATAGATGCTGCAAAGGGAAAATATCCGTTTTTTCTAAAAGAAGCTTTAAGAATGATAGAACCTAATGGAATTATTTTTGCAGACAATATTTTGTACAAAGGCTATGTAATGAGTGATTATAATAAACATAAACAACGTACAGCTGTTAGAAATTTAAGAGAATATATAAAGGAAGTAAGTGAAAATCCAAATCTTGAAACTGAAATTTTAGAAGTAGGAGATGGATTAGCTATTAGCAGAATTAAATAAAAGAAAATAAATAAAAAACATCAACCTAGAGCAATTGTTCTAGGTTGATGAAATTTTTAAGAGATATATTACTCAAATGTTTTGAAAGTGCCACCGTCATCATCAGAAAAATTTTTAAATAATTCTGTTAAGACTTCAGGATTTTTTGCCTGTGATTTTCTTTGATAAAAAGCAGGTTCTAAATAATGAAACAGACATTCTTTTTTACTTGGAATATACAACATATTTTTTTCTGCATATATTATATATTCAGGTACAGATGAAAAATCCACTTCATCTAAAGAGTTAGGAATTTCAATATCTTTGCCATCGCGATTAATGTGAGCTGCTTCACCAGTTCTTGCAATTTCGTAATCTATAAGAGATTTGAATTGCAATTCCAAGTACCAACCAGGTAATTTAGAACTACCTAAAGTAATATGCTTTGCAATATATTCATTACTCATATTATAATCTCTATATCTAGAGTCTAATGAATATATACCAAACTCATTACGAAGAGCATTATCTCCCATTATGAATTTACAAATCGCGTCAGAAACATATCTTTGACACATAGCATCAATTTCTTGGAAAATAACACTATTTAATCTAGATATTTCTCTACTTTGCAAATCGTTTGAATTAGCACCAGCTTTAGCTTTTTCAGTTAAACTCAATGCTTTCTGACGTTTCATTATAAAACCATCTATTGAAAGATGTTTAGATTTAAACTCATCAGAAACATTGAGAATGACGAGTTTTCCACCATAGATATCAAAGAGACTATAATCATTAATATCTATTAAAATATCTGATTGAGTTTGCTTTCTAGCATAATCACTAGAATTTTTCTCAATCTTGTTCTTTATGCTTTTATCAGATTTAACTCGTGCTTTAAGCTCAATGTCAATGCCTGAAAATTCTTTTAAGACAGTGTTACCTAAAGCTACAATGAACTTTTGAGTAAACTCCCTATATGTCGGACTATTTTTTAAATTTTTTGCCCGTTGCTCAATAGTTGTCTTAGCACTATTAAATAAATTGTTAATGTTAGACACATTAACACTCCTCTCTTAAAAATTTATGTTATACTAAACACTTATTAATTATAACATAAAAGTGCAAAAAATAAAAGTTTTTGGGCTCAAGAGTTATTGACAATCTAAGATTTGGCTTATATAATTAATAATAAATAAAAAATAAAAGAGGTAATAGAATGAAAAAAGTAGAATTATTAGCTCCAGCAGGATCATTTGAAAAAGCAAAGATAGCATTTTTGTATGGAGCAGATGCAGTATATTGTGGAACATCATCATTGTCACTTAGAACAAGAGCAGATATGCAAGATAATGATTTAGAAGAGACAATAAAATATGCACATGAAATAGGAAAAAAAGTATATGTAACACTTAATATATTTGCGTGGGATGAAAAATATAATGAAATAATAGAAATGGCAAAAAAATTAGAAAAATTAAAACCAGATGGAATCATTGCAGCAGATGGAGGAGTAATAGATGTTTTAAAAGAATATGCACCTAGTGTACCAATTAATGTTAGTACACAAGCAAATTTGGTTAGTTTGCATAGTTGCAATTTCTGGTATAAAAATGGCGCTAAAAGAATGATTATGGCAAGAGAAATGAATAAAGAACAACTAAAATATATAATGGAAAATAAACCTAAAGACATGGAAGTTGAAATATTTATTCATGGAGCTATTTGTTTTGCATATTCAGGTAGATGTTTCTTAAGTGATTTTTTAGCATGTAGAAGTGCAAATTTAGGAGATTGTGCACAAAGTTGTAGATGGTCTTATAATTTATATGCTGAAGAAAAGAACAATCCCGGAGAATTAATGCCTATTGAAACAAATGAATATGGAACAAGCATTTTTTCATCTAAAGACTTATGTTTAATAAAAGAAATACCAGAAATTATTGAAATGGGAGTAGATAGCCTAAAAATAGAAGGAAGACTAAAAACAGAGTATTATTTAGCAAGTGTGATAAATGCATACAGAAATGCAATTGATGATTATGAAAAAGACCCTGAAAATTATGATTATACAAAGTATTTAAAGGAATTAGAGAAAGTAAAAACTAGAGGTTTAACAACATTTTATTTTAATGATAGAAAAAATAAAGATATACAAGAATATAGTGGAAGGCAATATAACGAAAACTATGAATTTGGAGGAAAAGTAGTACAATATAAAGAAGAACTTTCCACAATTGAAATAAAAAATAAACTAATAGTAGGAGATATATTAGAAATTATTGTACCTAATAAAATTGAACCAGTTGAATTTAAAATAGAACAACTTTATGATGCTGAAACAGATGAAAAAATTCAAGAAATTAGTCCAGGAGTAAAAGGTCAAAAAGTAAAAATAAAATTACCAATTAAATGTGAAAAAGATTGGATAATAAGAAGAAAAAAATAAAAATATAAAAAATACCACATAATTTATAAAATGTGGTATCTTTTATATTTATGAGTGATTAAAAATTTTAAAAAGATAAATTCCTAATAAAATACACAAAATGCAAAGCAATCCACTTAAATCAAAGCTAATATTAGGCAAAAGCACAAATGTTGAGCCAAGTGTAAATCCTATAATACTATAGAATGTTTGAGCATAGAAATGGTCTAATAAAAATTTTGTTGTTTTCATGCAAATTAAGCAACCAATAATTAAACCAATCCCCATAGGTATTAATACAGGAAAGTATAAATAAGAAACAGATGACAAGTAAGTAGAATATACACCCATAAGCATTAAAATAATAGTGCTACTAACTCCAGGAACAATAATTCCGATAGACATAATTAATCCGGAGAAAATAAGATATATATAGCTAAAATTATTAGCAGAAAATGAATTAGATACATATTTTTCGAATATAACAGAAGCTATCCCAATTATAAATGCTAATATAGAGTAGATGAGATAATGTGACTTAAAAGAGGTTTTTGTATTTATTTCTTTTATTAGAGATGGAATACTGCCTAAGATTAATCCAATAAAAACAGATTTTGTTTGTATAGGGAATTTAAACAATAAATAATTGAGAATATTACTAAATAGTAAAATTCCAATACCAGCACCAATTATTAATGGAGTTAGAAATTTTGAATTATTTTTAAGATCTTTAAAAAAGTTTAAAATACTATCTAAAAGTTTTTCATATATTCCAAAAATAACACAAAGTACGCCACTACTAATTCCTGGAAGAATAGCACCAGCTCCTATAGCGATACCTTTTACACAATTCACTAAAAAGTTCATAAAAAATCACCTCTATTATTTAACTTATGAAATAAAAAATAAAAAATTCAAAAAATATAAATTTTGAAGGTCAGGCACTTTTATTTTTTTAATTCATATAATTGCAATATGAGAAAAAAATGGGGGTGCATTTATGTTAGCAGCACTTTGTATGACTGGTATATACAGCTTTTTAGGGTTTTTAAAATCGGCAGTATTTGTTGTTCGGATACATTCAAGGAGGAAGTTTGTTTCCTGAGCCATTGTCAGCAGAAGAAGAAAAGAATTGCTTGGAACAAATGGCAAAAGGAGATGAAGAAGCAAGAAATATTTTAATAGAAAGGAATTTAAGATTAGTAGCACATGTGGCTAAAAAATATAGTAATTCTAAAGTAGACCAAGATGATCTTATATCTATAGGGAGTATAGGTCTGATTAAAGGAATTAATAGTTTTAATTTAGAAAAAGGAGCAAGGTTATCTACATATGTTTCAAGATGTATTGATAATGAAATATTAATGCATTTAAGGGCTACAAAGAAATTGGGAGCAGAAGTATATTTAAATGAGCCAATACGGCAAAGACAAAGATGATAATGTGGTGACATTACAGGAGGTGTTAGAAAACAGTGATAGAAATGTAGAAGAAATAGTAGATATAAAAATGAAAGTGAAGTTGTTATATGAGAAAATGAAAGATTTGTTAAAAGATAGAGAAAAGACAATTTTAGAACTTAGATTTGGACTTCGGAGGTCATAAGCCTAAAACGCAAAACGAAATTGCAAAAATGATGGGGATTTCACGTTCTTATGTATCTAGAATTGAAACAAAAGCTATAGGAAAATTGGCAAAAGAGATAAAAGAATAATTTATTATAAAAATAGATGTACAAAATGATTTAAATTGTGGTATACTTATAAAGTAAAAAAATAAGGAGAATTAAAAATGAAAAGAACAAAATTAAAAGATAGAATATTACCTACATATACAAAAGGTGAGGAAATATTTAATATGACGTCACATATTGTAGGAGCTGTTCTTGGAATTGTAGCAACTGTATTATGTGTCGTTTTTGCAGCAATTAATGGAAATGGATATGGAGTTGTAAGTGGAGCAATATATGGATTTACTATGATTTTATTGTATACCATGTCAAGTATTTACCATGGACTAAGTCCTAAGAGACATTCAAAAAAAGTATTCCAAGTATTAGATCATTGTTCAATATTTTTATTAATAGCAGGTTCATATACACCTTTTGCACTATGTACAATAAGAGGTTATGATGCTTTTGCAGGTTGGATGATTTTTGGAATTATATGGGCGATAGCTATATTAGGAATTGTATTAAATTCAATTGATATTAAAAAATTTAGAGTATTTTCTATGATATGTTATTTAGCTATGGGATGGTGCATTATAGTAAAAGCAAATTTATTACCACAATTATTAGGAGCAAAAGGAGTGATTTTGTTAGTTTCTGGAGGAATAGCATATACAGTAGGAGCAATATTATATGGATTTGGTAAAAAACATAAATATATGCATTCAATATTTCATTTATTTATATTGCTAGGAAGTTTGTTGCAATTTTTCTGCATTTTATTATATGTAATGTAAAAATAAAAAAAAGTAGAGACTTAAATCTCTACAACTCACAAAGTTAATTTATTTTAGCATATTTAATAAATAAAATCAAATAATAAAAGAATGCAAAATAAAGAGAATGAATTTGAAAATTAAAGATAATATAATATAAAGTATAAAGAAGAAGTATTTAAGGAAGAATTTTCATTTGTAAACTATATAGAGGTATGCTAAAATATAAATAACTTAAGAAATTAAGTAATAATTAAATAAAAGTAAATAATTTTCCCTGCATAGTACGATAGACTTAAATTTTTAGAACCAACACACGATAAGAGGGGTCGAATCTCTCAAATATGGCGTGCAAGCTCACATTTTATAGTGAGAAGCCCATGAATATTTAGGTAGGCACCCACCTGTTTTTAGGAGCAGGTCCTTAAAAATTTAGACATCTAACGGCTAAGGCGGGGTTTTATTTTTTTATAAATATTAAAATTTTTTAGAACTTAATTCTTCAATAGCTTTAGCATAAATTTTACAAGATAACATTAAATTATTAATATCTATAAATTCATCTGTTTGATGACACATATCTTGTTGACCTGGAAAATTTGGGCCAAAAGATACACAATTTTTAAAAGCTCTGGCATAAGTCGCACCACCAATTGCAATTGGTTCGGCAGATGAATGGGTTACTTTATTAAAAATTTTACAAAGAGTTTGCACTAGTGGAGTATCTTTTGGAATATATAAAGCTTGTTGAGAATGTACATTAGTAAAAGTTAGATTAGGGTAAATGTTACAATATTTAATAAAAGCTTCACTAACTATATCTATTTGTGTATTAATAGGTATTCTTATATTCATTCCAAATTTTAAAATAGAGTTTTCTAAAGATAAATTACCAATATTTAAAGTAAGTTTTCCAGATTCATCTTCGAAATTAATACCAAGAGATTTTCCATTGTATTCTGTATTTATATATTTTTGAAAAAAGTCAAATAGTTCAATTTTTGTATTATATTGTTTAAAAAGTTCATTTACTACTAAGATTAATCTAGAAATAGAATTTATTCCTAAGTCAGGGTGAGCACCATGGGCTTGGATTCCATGTGATATAAGTTTTAATTCTACATCATTTAATTGAAAAACTTCAATTTCAAAATTGAAGTTTTTTATGACTTCTTGTGAAGTTGTGATTATTTTTGATATAGGTATATTTTTGTCATTAATTTTAAGTATAATAGTGCAAGATTTAGGAACAACATTTAGAGCGTTATTATTACAATTGACTTCTTTAATAGTAATTGGTACATATTCTGAATTTGAATATGGCATATTTATATAACAATTTAAAATAGATTTTTCTGCATATATACAAGGAAAATCTGCATCAGGACTGAAGCTTAAAGTAGGGGATTCTTCTACTTTTTTATAATGTTTTATACAGTTCCAATTTTTTTCTTCGTTTAATCCTAAAATTAGTCTAACTCTTTTTTGTACGTGACAATTTTCCATAACAGCTTTCATAGCATATAAAGAACTAATAACAGGTCCTTTATCATCAATGGCTCCTCTACCAAATATTTTATTGTCATGAATTGTTGCACTAAAAGGTGGAAATGTCCAACCTTCCCCTTCAGGAACAACATCCAAATGTCCGATTATGCCTAGAAGTTCTTCACCTTCTCCAAATTCTATGTAACCGCAATAACCATCTAGGTTTTTAACTTTGAATCCTAAATTTTTACCAAGGTTTAAAACATATTCTAAGGCTTTGTTAGCGTTTTCTCCAAAAGGCTTATTGATATTGTTTGAAGTGGATCCAACACTTGGAATTCGAATTAGTTCTTGTGTGTTTTTTATAATTTCTTCTTTTAAATTTTCAATATAATTTAGCATAAAATCAACCTTTCTATTTAATAATTTGTACATGTCCTAATTAATCATATTATAGCATAAAGTAAAATATAACAAAACTACTATTTTGAAATATGACTTTATAATTTTTAATTGGCGTTGAACTTGGCTGCTGGAGGTGTATTATATTTTTATAATTCAATCTGTTTGATTGGAGAGAAAAATAGAAAATTTTATATAAAAAAATAAGTAATGTTCACGGGAAAATTTATATATGTATATGGTTTTATAATTTTTAAATATGATTGGAGCAATATTAGAATTTCTTAAATAAATTAATGGAAAATGTTCGCGTCGAGCTTTAGCTCGGACTAAGTGAAAGGGTGCCATTAATTTATTTTAGAAATTCTTATGTTGCGTATTGAACTGAAAACATTATAAAATCATATACATATATACATTTTTCCGTGAACATTACTCATTTTTTTATATAAAATTTTCTAATTTTCTCTTCAATCAATCTATTTATTCTTTAAATGAGGAGTATATAAATCCTTGCCCTGTTGCCTATAAAAAATATCGTAAAAACTTGATAAAAAGAAATAGATATGATAAAATGGCAACATTATAGAACAAAGCATATAATGTACTAGGTTAATACATTGAAAGGGATGAATAATATGGATAAAAAAATACAAGATGTGGTTGATGTATTAAAAGAATATAATCAAGAACATATTATAAATTTATTAAATAAATTAGAGGAGCCAAAAAAACAAGAATTATTAGAACAAATAAACAAAATAGACTTTCATCAAATTATGGAATTATATGATAATACAAAAAAAGAAATTGAAATAAAAGAAAACATAATAGAATCAATTCCTTACTATGATAAAGAAAAATTAACAAAAGAACAAAAAAATGAATTTGACACTATAGGAGAAGAAATTATAAAAAGTGGTAAATATGCTGTTGTTACTATGGCAGGAGGACAAGGAACTAGATTAGGACACACAGGACCAAAAGGAACTTTTAAATTAGATGTATATGGAAAAGGAAAATATTTATTTGAAATATTAATAGAAAATTTAAAAGAAGCAAATAAAAAATATGATACAGTAATACCATGGTATATTATGACAAGTAAAGAAAATAATAAAGAAACAACAGATTTTCTAGAAAAAAATAATTACTTTGGATACGATAGAGACCATGTAACAATATTTATGCAAAGTGAGTTACCATTAGTTGATACAGAAGGAAAACTTCTTATAAGCAAAGAATTAAAAATTAAAGAAGCTTCTGATGGAAACGGAGGAACATATTCTTCTTTAAGAGCTAGTGGTTGTTTAGCAGATATGAAAGAAAAAGGAATTAAATGGGTATTTATTGGAGGAGTAGATAATGTTTTATTAAAAATGGCAGATGTAACATTATTAGGAATGACAGCAAAACAAGGAGTTCAAATTGCTTCTAAATCAGTAGTAAAGGCAAATCCTCATGAAAAAGTAGGAGTTTTCTGCAAAATAAATGGTCATCCAAAAATTATTGAATATGCAGAATTACCAGAAAAAATGGCAGAAGAAGTAGATAACAATGGAGAGTTAAAATATGGAGAATCAAATATTATGTGCCACTTATATACTATAGAAGCAATAGAGAAAATAAGTAAAGAAACATTAATGTATCATAGTGCATTTAAAAAGAATTCATACATAGATGAAACAGGAAAAGAAATAATACCAGAAGAACCAAATTCTTATAAATTTGAATCATTTATTTTTGATGCTTTTGAATTTTTTGATGAAATGGCATTATTAAGAGTAAAAAGGGAAGATGAATTTGCACCTGTAAAAAATAGAGAAGGATCAGATAGCCCAAAAACAGCAAAGGAATTATACGAAAAATATTGGAATCGACAAAGACAATAAATAATATAAAAGCTTAGAAAATTATTATTATCATTAGTAGGAGGAATAATAATGGAAGAATGTAAAATTTGTAATTTATATAATTTAGAAGAAACTATTGCTAAAGATTTATTAGAAAGTGCTATATATCCATGGGAAGTTTTACCTAAGATTTCTAATTTTATATTAGAATTAGGTAAAAAGTTAGATGAAGATAAATACGAAAAAAGAGGAGAAGACATATGGATTGCTAAAAGCGCAAAAGTTGCACCAACAGCATATATTCATGGACCAGCAATTATATGCGAAAATGCAGAAGTAAGACATTGTGCTTTTATTAGAGGAAATGCAATTGTAGGAGAAGGGGCTGTTGTAGGGAATTCTACAGAACTAAAAAATGTTATATTATTTAACAAAGTTCAAGTTCCTCATTATAATTATGTTGGAGACTCTATACTTGGATATAAATCTCATATGGGAGCAGGATCAATTACATCAAATGTTAAATCAGATAAAAAATTAATTGTAATAAAAAATGGAAAAGAACAAATAGAAACAGGAATAAAGAAAATTGGTGCTATGCTTGGTGATGAAGTTGAAATAGGATGTGGAAGTATATTAAATCCAGGTTCAATAATAGGAAAAAATACAAATATATATCCATTATCTTCAGTAAGAGGAGTAGTACCGAAAAATAGTATTTATAAAAAGCAAAATGAAATAGTAGAAAAAATTTAATAAAAAATCAACCTAAATTAGGTTGATTTTTTTTACTACATTTGTTGTTTACCAGGTATAAAGTAATCAACAACACCATAGATTAAAGCTCCTATAATAGCGGCTATCCATGAAATAGAATAACCTGCAACAAAGAATTGAGTAACATATAAAATAATAGCAGCTAATGCGAATCCAACAAAACCTTTACCAAATGGACTAGCATGTAAACCAGTAAATTTGATAACTAAATAATCAATTATAGTTAAAACGATAGCAGCTATTGCTAAAGTCCAGATACTATTAATAGTAAATCCAGGTGTAAAAAATGCAGTAATAGCTAATACTACTGCTGAAGCTATAAGTCTTCCCACTATTTGCCATACAGTAGAAGCACCACTACTTGATTGATTTCCTTGAACATCTGACATAAGTCTAACCTCCTTAGCTATTTAAATTGTAAATAATATACAATTAAATATGCAGATTTAAATTTTCCGTTATTTAAGTTGTTAGAAAATCTTATTTTGTCTTTAAAATTTCTTGTGGTCAATAATATTATTCACAAAAAAATAATAATTATACTAAAAAAAACTGTATAGAATAGTTAAAATATGTAAAAAATAAAAATAAAAAATTATAAATATGGAGGAAGAGCTGTGTTAATTACATTTTTTAGAGCAATTGTTTTATATTTAATTGTTTTGGTGGTTATGAGATTAATGGGAAAAAGAGAAATTGGACAATTACAACCTTTTGAATTGGCTATTTCTATTATGATTGCAGATTTGGCTTCTATTCCGATGACAGAAATAGGAATACCAATATTTAATGGAATTGTTCCAATATTAGGACTTTTAGTAATGCATTTAATTTTATCGCTTATTAATTTGAAAAGTTTAAAGGCAAGAGAAATTATATGCGGTAAACCAAGTATTTTAATTTATAGAGGAAAAATAAATGAAAAGGAATTAAAAAAAGAAAGATTTACAATTAATGAATTAGAAGAAAGATTAAGAGGAAATAATGTAGTGAATTTAGGTGATGTAGAATATGCAATTTTAGAAACGAGTGGACAAGTAACTGTAATACAAAAACCAGAAAAAAGAAATACTATACCAGAAGATTTTAATATTGTACCAGAATATGAAGGAATTCCATATGACTTAGTAGTTGATGGGAAAGTTATGAATAAAAATTTAAAGGCGATTGGAAAAAACTATAATTGGTTAAAGAAACAAGTGGAAAAATTTGATATTAAACCAGAAGAGGCTCTTGTTGTGACAATTGATGGAAAAGGACAAATATTCTGTCAAAAAAAGGAAGAGGTGGACTAAACTGTGAAAAAGGAGATAATAGTGTGCATTATAATTGTAATAGCTATTATAGTTGGAAATATTGTAACACAAAATTATACAGTGAAATCAATTGGAATATTATCAGAAGAATTAGAAGAATTAAAAAAAGATGTCATAGAAGCGGAAGAAAATGGGGAAAAAGAAGTAAATGAAAATATAAAAAATAAAAAAGAAGAAATAAAAAAAGAATGGGAAAATAGATATGATAAATTAGCATATTTTATTGAACACGATGAGTTAGAAAAAGTAGAAACAGATTTAACAGCATTAAATAGTTTTATAGAAACTAAAGAATATGCAGAAGCAATTAGTGAGTTAGATAAATGTGTTTTTGTATTAAAACATATTGAAGATAAATATGCATTTAATTTACAAAATGTATTTTAAATAAAAACCTATATTAAAAAATATAATATAGGTTTTTATAATAAATTTTATTTTTCATAACTTACTTTAGCATATTTCTTTAATTTTTCATAAACTAAATAATTAACTGTTCCTGCAGGGAAATGACCATCTTTATCTTTTTTTCCAGCTGGTACACCTGTCAAAACTTCGATTCCTTCTTCAATAGATGAGACAGAATAAATATGGAATTTTTTATCTTTTACTGCTTGAATTATTTCATCAGATAATTGTAAATTATCAACATTTTGAACAGGTATCATAACGCCATGAGAACCATCTAAGCCACGGACTTTACATACTTGAAAATATCCTTCGATTTTTTCATTTACTCCTCCAATAGGTTGGATTTGTCCTTTTTGGTTTACAGAGCCTGTAACAGCAATTGATTGATTAATTGGGATGCCAGATAAACTAGAAAGTAATCCATATAATTCAGTACTAGAAGCACTATCACCATCTACTCCATTATATAATTGTTCAAAACAAATACTTGCTGTTAAACATAAAGGAATATCTTGAGCAAACATTTCACCTAAATATCCAGTTAATATTAAAACACCTTTTGAATGAGAAGGTCCAGATATTTCTACTTCTCTTTCAATATTAACAATATTACTTTTTCCTGTATAAGTGTTAACAGTTATTTTTGCTGGCTTTCCAAATGTATAATCACCAACAGTTAATACTGTTAAACCATTTAATTCACCGACTTCATATCCGGAGGTATTAATTAAAAGTGAATTTTCTTTTATCATTTCTAAATATTTTTCATCATATTTTTTAACTCTTTCAATTCTTTCAGACAAAGCTTTATCAATAAATTTTCTAGTTACGATTTTTGATCTAGAAATTTTAGCCCATGTTGCAGCTTCACCAACAACTTGAATTAAATCATCAAATCTAGTTGAAATTTTGCTATGACTTCCTGCTAATTTAGAAGCATATTCAACTAATCTAGCCATTGCATCTCTATCTAAGTGAGGTAAACCTTCATGTTCGCAAAATCCATGTATAATTTGAGCTAATTTATTGACATTTTCATTAGTAATTTCAGCAGATTCCTCAAATTCAACTTTAATTTTAAATAATTTTCTGAAATCAGAATCCATTGCTAATAATGTCTGATAAATGTTACTATTACCTATTAATATTACTTTCAAATTTAAAGGAATAGGTTCTGGTTTTAAAGAAATTAGAGTTACAGAAGAACGCTGGTCTGCCACATTTTCAATTCCTAATTCTTTTATTCGTAAAGCTTTTTTTAAAGCTTCATAACAAGCAGCGTTTGATAATAAATCTTTTGCTTGAAAAATAATATAACCACCATTTGCTTGTTGCATAAGACCAGATTTTAACATTGTATGGTCAGTTTTTAAAGCACCATAATAGTTTTCATATTCCAATGTACCAAAAATGTTTTGGTAAGAATAGTTAGAGTCCATAATAACAGGAGCGCCATCTCTGTTTGAATTATCAACAAATAAATTAACACGATAATTCAAACAAGGATCAGTTTTCCTTAAATTAGGATTTGGTTGGTTTTGAGGTGTTTGTTTATTAGGATCTTCTAAAAAAGTTGGAATATTTTTTAAAACATCTTGTTTTACATTATTTAAAAAAGTATTTATTTTTTTATTTCTTTTATATTTAGATTTTAAATAATTAATGTGAACATTTACAGTAAGTAAAGCCACATTTGATTGCCATTCTGAAATTTTTTTGTCAGATTGACGCTCTATTTCTTTTATTTGACTTATAGCAGTCATTATTTGTTCTTGAACTAGAACAGATTTTGCTTCATATTGTTGTTTTATTTCATCAGATAGTTTATCAAATTCTTCTTCTTCTATTGCTTTACCATCTACAACAGGCATCATATAAATACCATTTTGAGCAGCTTTAACTTGAAAATCATATTTAGAAGCTTCTTTATTTAATTTATCTAATAAAGCAGAACGCTTTTCTTCAAATTCTTGTTTTATTAAAGCTTTTTCTTTTTCAAAATCATCATTATTAAATGTTTTTTGAATATCTTTTCGTATTTCTTTAATAAATCCATCCATAGCTTCTTTAAATTCTTTACCTTGTCCAGCAGGTAATTCAACAGCTATTGGTTCGTTTGGATTTTCAAAATTATAGATATAACACCAATCTGAAGGAACTTTCTTTTTTGTTGCTATTTTTTGTAGATAATTTTTTGTGTACATTGTTTTACCAACTCCACTAGGTCCTTCTAGATATAAGTTATATCCTTTTACATCAACTTGCAAACCAAATTCTAGAGCTTTAATACCTCTGTCTTGACCTATTCCTTCTTGGATGGGTTCTAATTCTTCTGTGGTATCAAAGTGAAAAATATCTGGATTACAAGTCATTTTTAAATCTTTATAATTTAATTCATTTTTATTTTTCATTTGTTTCCTCCAATATTTTTTCTTAGTATAACCAGTTTAAAATTATTTTATATTAGTTGTAAGAAAAAGTAAAGAAATTATGAAAAAAAAATGAAATATGTTTATGAATATGTTAAATTTCGTAATCGTATGTTTTATTAAATAGTGTAAAAGCTAGTTCCTTAAGGGTTATAATATTTTTAAGATTATAT
>ERZ831634.477-NODE-477-length-48880-cov-10.004567_pt1 | contig 48880 bp, 71 predicted proteins | sample MGYA00519953_ERZ831634 | MGnify/ENA primary metagenome ERZ831634 (study PRJEB31850, sample SAMEA3708718) | human gut metagenome | biome: human gut; feature: human-associated habitat; material: faeces | place: China | collected 2014 ... | reverse complement strand
GTTATTATGGAGAATATCTATGAAACCTATCATCTTTTTTGCCGCCGCTCTTTGGGCCTCTCTCGCCCCCCTCTATGCCAAAGCCCAATGTGCCGTTCAGCCCTCATGCTCAAGCCTCGGGTATACTTATACCGGCTCAACTTCAGACTGTGTCAATACCCCAATGAAGTGCCCCTTTAACACATCCTATTTTAACTGTGTTAAGAAAAACGAAATGGTCGATACAATCGTTCCTAATTACAGTTCCTACAGAAATCTGAGTGCCAATGGAACAACCTATACCGTCGGCTCGGAAGCTCTTGCCTCTTACTCCTGTGGCTGGGTGTTATTCCAAAGTGAAAACACAAATCCAAACAACGTAAGTTCGGAGTGGTTTATTAATGGGTATAAAGTTGGCTCTCAAAGGGGGTTAGCAGGACAATGGGCTGACCAGAACGCCGCGATGTTTTTACTTACCACAGGAAATACTTTTAAACTAAACGGTACAGCCACTCGAGATTATCTTTGGTTTTACCCGTGTAAAGGTTTTTAAAACTAAGCCCCTCTTTTGAGGGGCTTAGTTTTAGATAGCCTGTTTTACGGCATTGATAGCATCGGCAATTTTTTCGCCGTTGGGGCCGCCGGCCTGAGCCATGTCAGGGCGACCGCCGCCGCCTTGTCCGCCGACTGTCTGAGAGGCAATGCGTACCAGGTCTATGGCCGAGTAACGACCGGTCAGATCTTTGGTGACGCCGACGACGATAGAGGCTTTGTCGTCTTTGTTGGAGGCGAGGACGACAATGCCGGAGCCCAGCTCGGGCGTGATTTCGTCAATGAAAGCTTTCAGCTCTTTGGGGTGAACATTGGGGATAGCACGGCCGACAAATTTGACTCCGTTGACCAGTTCGAAATTGTCCCGGTTGTCAGCAGCTTTGTTGCTGGCAAAACGTTTTTTTACTTCAAAGAGGTCGTTTTCCAATTTCTTCTTTTCGTCAAGAAGCTGTTTAATCCGGTTTTCCAAATCGTTCGGGTTGGTTTTCAGAATGTTGCTGGCTGCGTGGAGCTTGTCTTCGATATCCTGAACGAATTTTTCTGCTCCGCGGCCGGTCAGGCATTCCAGACGGCGGATGCCGGCGGCAACAGCGCTTTCGGATACAATGTTGAAATAACCGATATCGCCGGTTTCTTTGACGTGGGTTCCGCCGCAGAGTTCGCGGGAGAAGAGTTCTTTATCGTCGCCCATTGACACAACGCGGACTTCATCGCCGTATTTTTCGCCAAACAGAGCCATGGCGCCGGATTTGATGGCATCTTCCTGCGACATCATGGTGGTGGTGACTTTATAGTTATGGCGAATGGCGTTATTGACGATATTTTCCACCTGGCGGATTTCCTCGGCGGTTACCTGTTTGGGGTGGGAAATGTCAAAGCGCATACGGTCAGGGCCGACTGCCGAGCCTTTTTGGGTGACATGCTCGCCGAGAACATCGCGCAAAGCCCGGTGCAGCAAGTGAGTAACCGAGTGGTTGGCGCAGATGTCTTTGCGGTTCTGCTCGTTAACGATAAAGGAGAGGTTGTCGCCGACTTTAACGGTTCCTTTGATCAATTTACAAAGGTGAGCGGAAATGCCGTCCAGTTTCTTTTTAACGTCGGTTACCTGAATTGTGACGCCGTCACCGCAGATGACGCCGGTATCGCCGACTTGTCCGCCCATTTCGGCATAAAACGGGGTTTGATTGGCAACCAGCCAGAACTCGCCGCTGCTGACGGCGTTAATGGCTTCGTTATTAACAACCAGTGCGGTTACCTGTCCGTCGGCGTGCAGTGTGGTATAGCCCAGAAATTCGGTTGCACCGAGTTTTTCCTGCAAGTCAAACCAGACTTTTTCGGTGCCGGCATCGCCGGAACCGGCCCAGTTTTTGCGGGCTTCGGCTTTTTGTTTGGCCATGGCTTCGTCAAAGCCTTTGGTATCGACTTTGATGTTTTTGCTCCGCAGCGCATCTTGCGTCAGGTCAAGCGGGAAACCGTAAGTATCGTATAATTTGAAGGCAGTAGCACCGCTGAGTTCATCTCCTGCTTTAAGATTTGCCGTTTCATCGTCAAGAATTTTCAGGCCTTTGTCGAGGGTGCGGATAAAGCGGGTTTCTTCGGCTTTAATGGTTTCGGTAATCAAAGCTTCGGCCCGGTATAGTTCGGGATAAGCTTCGCCCATTTCGCGTTGCAGAGAGGGCAGCAGTTTGTAGAGCATGGGGTCGCGGACGCCGAGCAGCTGAATGTGACGCATAGCGCGGCGCATAATCCGGCGCAGAACATAGCCGCGTCCTTCGTTGGAAGGCAAAACACCGTCGGCAATAAGAAATGCGGTTGAGCGCAGGTGGTCGGCAATAACGTTGTGAGATGCCTTTAACGGGCCGTTCGGGTCTGAGTTGGCCAGATTGGCGATGTCGGCGATCAGATTGCGGAAGAGGTCAATGTCGTAGTTGGAATGGACGCCCTGCAAAATGGCGGAAATACGTTCCAGTCCCATACCGGTATCGATACATTTCTGTTTCAACGGAATGCGGGAACCGTCGGGCAGGTCTTCAAACTGGTCGAAAACGAGGTTCCAAATTTCAATCCAGCGGTCGCCGTCTTCTTCCGGCGTGCCGGGCAGGCCGCCCCAAACTTCGGGGCCGTGATCGTAAAAAATTTCAGAGCAGGGGCCGCATGGACCGGTGTCGCCCATTTGCCAGAAATTGTCTTTGGTGGCAATGCGGATAATGCGGTCGTCGGGCAGGCCGGCAACCTTTTTCCATATATTATAGGCTTCATCGTCGTTATGAAAGACGGTTACGGCCAGGCGGTCTTTGGGCAGGCCGAATTCTTTGGTGACCAGTTCCCAGGCCCAGGCAATGGCATCGTCTTTGAAATAGTCGCCGAAAGAGAAGTTGCCAAGCATTTCAAAAAACGTGTGGTGGCGGACGGTGTAGCCGACGTTGTCAAGGTCGTTGTGTTTGCCGCCGGCGCGGACGGATTTCTGCGATGTGGTTGCGCGGGTATAGTCGCGTTTTTCATTGCCGGTAAAGATATGTTTGAATTGCACCATGCCGGAGTTGGTAAACATCAGGGTCGGGTCATTATCCGGAACCAGAGACGAGGAAGGGATAATTTTATGGTCGTGTTTTGCGAAGTAATTCAGAAAAGTGCTTCGAATGTCTTTCAATGTTGCAGTCATAGTAACTTTATTTCCCAAATGCAGTTTGATTTAAATCTGATATTTTTTAGATTATTTTGGGATAAGAGTCCAGCAAATTTTTGATTAAAATTCAACGACGGCGCCCTGAGCGTAGAGAAAAACGAAATTCAGAAATCCGGCATAGCAGAGCCAAAGGAGATAAGGGTAGTTCAGATAAGCGGCAAGCGGGCGTATCTGTTTGAAAACCTTAATCATCTGCCAGACAACCACCGCTAGGAAAACGATAACGCCGAAAGCCGCGCCGAGCATGCCTTCGTAGAAAAAGAGAAACGTCCAGATAATCTGCAGCAGAAGCTGGGCGACAAACAATTGTCCTGCGGTTTGCCGCAGAGATGACGCGGCGGTTAAAATTTGGTAGAAAGAGACAATCATCAAACCATAGATCAAAGCCCACACCGGTGCAAAAATTTCATTGGGCGGCGTTACGGCCGGTTTTTCAAAGGATTCATACCAGTTGGCAATGCCGTAACGGGTAAAATAGCTGCAGAGCCATGCGGTTATGACGACCAGAGCAGTGCTGTACAGAAATTTGGCGAGTTTGGCCATGTTTTTTCTCCTTGTTGGTTTAACAACTCGGAAATAATTCTTTTTCGGTCTTTTTCAATATTAAAAATAATGACGAAAATAGTAAAAATTTCTTGATTTTTTGTCAAAAATATGCTTTATATAAGGCAATTTCACACATTGGGGAGGGCATTATGTCCAAAAATGATAAGAAAAACATGACTAAGTGGAACCGGGCGGCGGTTGCTGTCAACGAAGCGGGAACAAAGGTTGAATTTGTCGGCGGAGTGAACCGGGACCGTATCGGCGGCAACTGCATGGTCATTGGGCATACCAATGAAAAAGGCGAGACCGTACGGGCAATGTTTGATTTGGGCAGTTTGTTTACTCCTTATGAATCCGGCTTTACGGCGGCTTATCCCGATGTGAGCGACTATTTTGACCGCACCGATCCCGACAGCGGCCAGGTGACCAAGGCGATTAAACCGACGGCGGTTCTGTGTTTGACTCATGCCCATGAAGATCATATCGGCGCGCTGATGAACTATATCCGCATGGGGTACGAACTGCCTCCGATTAAAGCGAGCGGCTTTACCCGCAGTTTGATTCGCAAAGCTTTTGCGCAGATGGGCATGCAGCCGCCGTTTATTGAAAAAATCAATCCGGGTGACCGGATTATGATCGGGACGGATATGGAGATCGAACCGTTTATGGTCAGTCACAGTGTGGTTGACGCAATGGGTTTCCATACCTTGACCAAAGTTGACGGCAAGTCTTATGCCGGCATTATCAATAACGGCGATTTTCTGGTTGAAGAGAATATGCCGGTGGGACAGAGCTTTAATTTTGAAACCTATACCGATTTGCTGAAGCGAAAGCTGACCACCAATGTTCAGATAGATTCAACATCTACGGTGCCGAACGGTTCGGAACGCATCGGTTTTGAACAGGCGGTGCAGAATACCCTGCAGGTGATTGAGGCGAATTCGGATCGCAGTCTGATTGTTTCTCCGGTTATTTCCCGCAGTGTCGAGAATATTGCCATAGATATAGCCGCAGCCCGAAAACTGGGCACGAAAGTTTATTTGGAAGGCAAATGGCTGCAGTTGGTTAAACAGGCAATGACGGACAGCGGACATCTGGATTTTGACGATGTGGTTTACCGGGGTGCGCTTGACCAATATTTGGCAGACAAAGGCGTTAAAAGAAAATATGTTGTCTGCACCGGAGCTTTTGCGCAGGGGCTGGAAGAATATAATCACAATCGCAGCGACTTGTCTAATATTCCGATGGCTTCGGCGACCCGGATGGCTTTGGGACTGCATCAGGATATTCGTTTGGGGCGCAATGTTCTGGTTTTGGCTCGGCAGCGGATTATTGACGAGATTAACGGTAAAACCGGTCCGCAGATGCTGCAGATGATGGCTGCGCAGGGAGCAAAAGTGGTTATTACGCCATGCGGCCGTCAAATCGGCGATTTTGAACAGGTCAGAATGCAGGATTCCGGACATATCAATGCCCGTGCGCTGGGAAATCTGGTCGATGTTATCCGGCAGCATGCGCCGGAGGCGATATTTACGCCGATTCACGGCAATCCGCAGCAATGCGGACACACCAAGCAGATTATTGAGCAGCACGGCGGCAAAGTTTCGCTGGCCGAAAATCTGGAAGTTATGAAAGTCGGGCGGAAGCTGGCGGTGAATGAAGCGCAGCCGTATCGTCCAGTTACCTGGATTGCGGTTAAGAATATTTTTCAGAACCCGATTAAACCTAATCCCAATATTCCGGCCGAAGGCCTGACCGAATTTTGGCGAATCGATGATTTTTATATGCCGATTGAAAAAATCTGCGAAGTTGTCAATCAGCCGATTACCAAGAGCCCGTATGCTCTACGGACGGTTTCTTCAAGTCAGAACGTTTTGGACGATACGGCGGAAGATGTTATTTTGGATGAAGAGCCGATGCGTCTGTCGCCGAAAGAAGCCAAGTTCGGCGGCAAGAAAAAATGGAAGAAAGCCGCAGCCGAGCAGGCGGGAACGGGACGGCTGAGCAAAAAGGAATATAAAAAGAAAAAAGCTCTGGAAGCAATTGCCGCCTATCAGCGGAGTCTGCAAGCCGACAAACAGAACAATATTCAAATTCTGCGGGCAAGGAAAGAAAAATTGCGCTAGGGCGGAAAATATGGTTGAAAATAAAGCATGCCGCGGGTATGCTTTATTTGTTTTAAAGAGGTGAAAATGGAATTTCCGGCAGAACTGGTCAGGGGTGAAATTGTCAAGTGTTATAAAAATCTGATTTTGGATGTACAAATCGGAGACGAGGTGGTGCCGGTTTTTTGTCCGGAGCTTGATGCCCGGCAGAAAATTTATGTTCCGGGGGCGGAAGTCTGGCTTTTGCCGACCGGCAATCCGCGGCGGCGGCTGAAGTATGAAACGCAGATGATTAACCGGGACGGCAGTTTGATTATGATTAATCCGACTTATGCGGAAGTTTTGCTGGAAGAAGCTTTTTCCGCCGGGTTGCTGACGGATTTTTCCGCTTATAACCGCCTGCGCCGGGTTGATGAGAGCGACGATGTCAGCTATGCGCAGCTGGAATTTTCCAACGAGAGGGAAGAAAAGTGCTATGTTTATGCGGTGAGCATTTATAATAAGCAGGGGGCTTGCATCGTGTTTCCTTCTTTTATTAATTTTTTTGAAATGGAAATGTTCAGCGAGTTTGCCAAGCTGCGGGAAATGGGACACGAAACCCGGGTGGTGCTGATTGTGCCGAGGGAAGACTGTGCCGATATCAAATTTGTGTGGAATATTGCGCCGATGGCGGCGGCCAAGATTTTTGACGAGGCAAAAAACGGGTTGAAATTTTGCGGATATGCTTGCACAATCAGCGATAAGAGTATAAAGATAACTCGAAAGATGAAAATTTTATATTAGGAGAAAAACGTTGGCTGTTAAAAGAAGAGACGGAATTATGATTTATGATGCTGCCGATTATGAGGGAATGCGCAAGGCAGGCAAAGTGGCGGCCGAATGTCTCGACTATATCACTCCTTATGTTCAGGTCGGGGTGACAACCGGAGAGCTTGACGATTTGTGCCGGGAATTTATGATTAACAAAGGTGCCGTTCCTGCCTGTTTGGGATATCACGGCTATCCGAAGTCAACCTGCATTTCGATAAACCATGTCATTTGTCACGGTATTCCGGGGCCGGACCGCAAGCTGGCCGACGGCGATATTCTGAATATTGATGTGACGGCGATTGTTGACGGTTGGTACGGCGACACCAGCCGGATGTATTATGCCGGAAAGCCCAAGCTGAAGGCAACCCGTTTGTGCGACGTGACTTATGAATGCATGATGCGGGGCATTGATGTGGTTAAACCGGGAGCCCATTTCGGCGATATCGGTTATGTGATTGCCGAATATGCTCACAAATACGGTTATTCGGTGGTTGACATGTTTTGCGGTCACGGCGTGGGAAAAGTTTTTCATGATGCGCCGAATGTGATGCATATTGCCAATAAAGGCACGGGACCGATTATGGAAGAGGGAATGATTTTTACCATTGAGCCGATGATTAATATCGGACGTCCGGACGGAATTATTCTGCAAAACGGCTGGACGGCGGTGACCCGCGACAAATCCCTTTCGGCTCAGTTCGAGCATTCTCTGGCGGTTACCAAAGACGGTTATGAAGTCTTTACCTATTCGCCGAAGGGAATGGATAAGCCCCCTTATAAGATTGACTAGATTTATGAACAAAACGAAAGAAAATACCGGTGCTGACGTCAAGCCGGACAATTCCGGACACAGAGAACGGCTGAAAAAGCGTTTTATGCTTGGCGGCGGCAGAGATTTTCCCGACTATGAGATGCTGGAGCTTTTGCTGACGCTGTCTATTCCTCGGCGTGACGTGAAACAGATTGCCAAGCAGCTGCTTGCGAAGTTCGGCAGTTTTGCCGGTGTTATTAATGCGCCGGCAGCTGCATTATATGAAGTTCCGTATGTTAAGGAAAACAGTTATGTCGTTTTCAGTATCGTCAGAGAAGCCGCGATCCGTTCAAGCTGGAGCAGTCTGCAGGATAAGGCGGCTCCGGTTATCAGCAACTGGGATGCGATGATTGATTATTGCCGGACGGCAATCGGCCATCGGGATGTGGAGGAGTTTCGGATTATTTTTCTTGATACCAAGCTGCAGGTTATCGGGGAAGAAGTTCAGCAGCGGGGAACGATTAATCAGGTTTCGATTCATCCGCGCGAAGTTATTAAAGCGGCAATGTTTCGCGGAGCCAGAGCCATTATTCTGGTTCATAATCATCCGTCGGGTGATGTGACGCCGTCGCATGCCGATTTGGATATTACCAATAAAATCAATGTTGCGGCCCATGTGGTGGGAATTAAGCTGTTTGATCATTTGATTGTCAGTAAAAACGGCTATTACAGTTTCAAAGATCACGGGTTGATTGCAGAGTTGAAAAATTAAGCTTGCATTTTAATTTATTTTGGATAAGGTATTGTGCGTTGAGCATTGATTGACCGGTTGTTGAGCGGTTTTGCGGGAGCAAAAAAGCGAGACAGGCAAACCAACGGGGCGAGCAAAGCAAAATATCGGAGATTATTGTGAAAGTAAAGTTTTTTAACGGGACATAGCTCAGCCTGGTAGAGCGCTTGCTTTGGGAGCAAGATGCCGACGGTTCGAATCCGCCTGTCCCGACCATAAAGGAAAGCCGCCTTCAGGGGTGGCTTTTTTAGTAATCGGAACGAGCGGAAACGCTTTATGATTTATGAGGAAAGGTGAGGGGATTTATCGCTATTTTCTGCAGATTTTACTTGACTTAAAGTTTATAAATCGTTATATTCTCGTCCAGAGCGGCGGTTTTGCTGCTTTTTGATTAATCAGATGCGCCCTTAGCTCAGCTGGATAGAGCAACAGCCTTCTAAGCTGTGGGTCAGACGTTCGAATCGTCTAGGGCGCGCCATTTAAAACCCTTGGATTCCCAAGGGTTTTATTATATGTAGGGCAAGTTTTTTATAATGACTAAAATGCTGAAATGTGTAAAAAAGTGCGAGTCGTTTTATTCAAAGTTGCACAAATTTTGCACAAGCTTTCACACCCCTGTTTAAAAACATAATACTTCGATTCTTGTGGATAGTTTAATTTTCGAAAACTGAATTTAAGGCTTTTCTTTTTTCTTCACTCATAACATGGGCATATTTCATTGTTGTTGTTATGTTGGCATGGCCTAATATTTCTTGAGTGATTTTTAGGTTATTAGTCTTTTTTAAGATCCAAGTTGCTGCAGTATGTCTTAATGTATGGAAATTGGTGTAAGGCAGAGCAGGGTCTTTTAGCACTCCTTTACTATCATAAAAAATAGAATGCCAAGAGTGTTTTATATCTGATATTGGCTTACCATTATAATTAAACACATACTCATTAATTCTTGGCTGTTTTAAAAGTATGTCTTTTAATTTTTCTATCATAGGAATGGTAAGATTTTTTCCCCCATCTTTAGTGCGGTCTTTTACCTTTACGTTAATAAGATTATTAACAAAGTCTAACTCTTGCCATTTTAGTTTTAAAATATTACTACGTCTTAATCCTGTATATAATGCAGTATATATAATTGGTTTTAAGTGAGGTGCCGCGCGTTCTATTATTGTAGATGCGATATCCCAATTTTGCAGATATTTAATATTTTCAGCCTTTTCTTTAAGTTTGAATTGGCAAGGTTTTACATCAGGCGTTTTGTATTTCCATAAATGGCATTTTGTAAATAAAGAGGAAAGAATAACTAATTCTCGATTAATTGTGCCGTTTGATACGGTTGCTTTTCTTCTCTGAATATAGTCTGAAATTTCAGAAGTATCTATTTGATGCAAATATTCTACGGACAGATTGTTTTTTATCAAAATAAGTTTGCGTAAAGTTTCTTCTGGTCTGGCATAATATTGTGCATGCTTTTGATAGAATAGGGTAAACGCATCATTAAGGGTTAGGCTGGGCAATTCGCCGCAAGCTTGTTGACGGTCCTGTTTTTGTAATTCCGATAACCTTTTGAGGCAATATTTAACTGCTTCTCTTTCTCCCGTTGCTCGAGTAGACTCTCTAAGGATAATCCTACCTCTGGTCTCTGATACAAATGAGATATAAGCGTGGTAGGTTTCGCCTCTTTTATATAATCGATATGGTTCGTTATGTCGTTTTGCCATTTTTCTAAGCACCAAACGGGGAAGAATTTCTTTGTACCAATTAACTTAAATTTAATGCTTCCTTCTTTAACTGCTTTTTCAAAAGAATAGCGAGGAAGACCTAAATATTCTCTAGCTTCTTTTGCATTTAGGACTCTTTTTATATTGTTTTGGCTGTTTTGTCGAGTCATTTAAATTTCCTTTATTGAAAATATATCTTCAACAGCAGCGTTTGCCGGGCCTTGGTAGGCGTATCGTTCCAAAAAATAAGGCAGTTCTTCGCATTTTGGGCAGACTTCACCGAATATATTCAATTGTAAAAAATAGACATGGCTTTTACTGTTTTTTTGAATATGTGCTTTAACGGATGGTTTAGTTTTGTATTGCCATATGTCGCGTACTTTAGGCCTTATCATTTTTTTTCTTTTCCTTTAGTGCTTGTATGACTATTTTTTTTATTCTTTTAGCAAATTCAGTTGTTATTTTGTCTGTATATCTTTTGAAATTATCTTCCCCTTGTTCTTTATACGGGCAATGTTCGCAAACAAAGCTCTGCCCAAAACATACCGGACATCGGGGAGAGCCATAAAGCTTTTTGAGTTCTTCATTTGTCATTGTCATTTAAATTTCCTTTATTGAAAATATATCTTCAATAGCAGCGTTTGCCGGGCCGCCGCACCTTTTCCCCTGACCTCTTAAACTATCTCGAAAATCTAGATAATCGACTTTTGTCCATTTCCCCTTATAATCATTATAATGCTGCCTCTCGGTGTTCATCTCACAAGCCTTTAATTTACGCTTTACTAATTCGGAACCCTGTTCTAAAACTCGTAAAATTAGACTAAATTCAGCCATCAATCCTCACTTTCGCCGATAGCGGTGGTGATGCGAGTTAAAAGGTCGTTTAGGTTGCTTCCGTTGCAATCTGACACGCCGCGAGCCCTTAAGCTGCGCACGCAACCGTCGCATTCTTTCAGCAGAGAACGCAAATTTTGTAATTCTTCATACAAAGTTTCAAAATCGTCGAACTCATCGACTATAGGCTCTTGATAAAACTCCCATTTATTAGAGATTAAATCATTATCATCTTTAACATCTAGGGATGGATGACTTGGCAATATTTCGCCATTTCTTACAAAAATATAAACACCATCTGGCCAATCGTTCTGCCTAATCTTAGCCCCTTTTCTGAACTCGGGCAGCAGTTCTTCTAAATATGCCATTATTTACCTACCTTTCTTAATGATTGTTTCCAGTCGTCAACGGGAGCGTTTGATTCTTCAGGCAATAAGGCACCCAAAGTCAGAGCATAAAGTTGGTTGCGGTGGATAAAATCCTTGGCAGCGGCAAGGTGTAAATCGGCGTCTTTGATGTTTGCATTTTCAAGTTTGTGCGTTAATTTGACAACCAGACTGGATGCCTCAAGAAACAAGCGTGTCAGTTCACGATTGGCAGGATTGTGCATAAGATTTTCCATTATTTTAAGCCTTTCAGAATTTTGAATTGATTGTTGTATTCGGTGTTGATGATGCGGCTGAGATGTTTAATCAGCGGCTGAGATGGATCTAAAACACGAGCGTTTTTGGCGCGGCTTATGATTAATGCTGGAGAGCCGAAACTGCGTAGAGCATTTACAACCGCCTGTCGGTTTAACTTGTTGCCTAATTTTTGGTGCGCATTGGATAAATAGGTAATTAACTCGCCGCGAAACCGATTGCCAATGTTAGGAAATGTCTGTATGATGATATCAACGGCGTATGCAAGGTCTGATTGTCGGTCGGCTTTAAGAAGTTTTTTTAGCGTGGCAAATGTATAGACAATATTAGGATTATCGGATGGTGCGCCGCTGGGAGAAACCTCAAGGCCGTACCCATCAAGAAATTTTTTTACTCGAATAAAATCGGCGTCTCCGGCAGCTACTTTTGCTTTGAAGACTTCAAAATTATTAACGATGACGCGGTTGGTATTGGTTTGGGCAAAATCAACCGCTTGGGCTGAAACCGATTGCGGCAGAACAATGTAACAAGGGACCGACTTAATGTCGCCAAGACGTTTGCAGGCTTCCAGACGATGCTGTCCATCAATAACGTTGTAGGTATTATTACCGTTGTCATTAACAATCAGCGGGGCAAAGCGGCTCCATGCAAAATTTTCGGTAATTTTGACGATGTTATTTTTCGATCGCTTGGATGTTGTTGTCCGCTGATAGCTTGTGTCGATGACAAGTTTGTTGATGTCAAGCCAGTCCATGGTCGGCAATAGTCCGTATTTTTCTTCATTCATTTTCTTTTTCTTCTCCAAATTTTAAAGGCGGGAGGCGGACATATAAACCAATTCGGGTTAAAATGCCTCCCGGAGGCGGACGGTATTCAGGAGTTAGCTATAATTACCGTCCTAAGGGGTGAATCGTTAAAGTTTTAAAGCTAAAATAGGACGAACGGAGTGGGTGTAGTTGCTCTTATTGCTGCCGTACCTGTAACCATCAATCACGCTCAAAGTCCACGCAGAGTTGTAGTCGTACTCAGTAGAGGACCAGTAAAAACCCTCTAACTTTTTGCCTCCGGCTGCGGACAATCCGGCATTAACATCATCAATATTAAGGTGGAGCAATGAAAGTTCTCTGATATCGGGGACATGGATGTTGTCTTGCGAGAATTTTATTTTCATTGCCTCTTCCCAAGTATATTCTTGAGAAGCTCCATCATCGTCTTTTTCGCCGGCATCTTGCAGGACTGCAAAAATACCGTAAAAGCCGTCCTTTTTTTTCAATTCTCCGACATAGATACCTTTGTTTGGATAGTATTTGCCGATTTCATATTTGGTGGAACCGTCCGAAATAACAGATATTTCCACTTCTTTAGCCGGAACAACCAGAGCGAGTTCCGGGTATTCTCCGCGCATATGGGCGCTTAAAATTTCGTTGTGGCTTTCGAGTACAATTGCGTTTTTCATCTTATAAAGTATCCTTTTCGTTCCAAATAGTTTGCCGGAAGTTCTGACATCATAAATTCGCCTTGGGTTTTTTCCTGCCAAAACAGTAGAAGTTTGTTCATGTATTGGCAGAATTCTCCGGTTGACATTTTTGTTGTTGTTTTAACGCCAAACAGCTTCTTGTTAATTTCGTGAATCAATTGGCCGGTATAAGGGATTTGATGCTCCCCATAACATAACCCGGATTGATTCAAAAAATCTGCCAGTTGCCCGTTAAACAGCCAGTAATATGAGTTTTGCTCATTGCTGCGTTTTTGTTTCTTTTCGGCGATTTCAACCGTAATGCGCTTACCGGCATTAAGCATAAGTTCAGCTTGGGTAAATAGGACGCTGAAACTTTGTTTTAGTTGTGAAATCTGACTGATATACATTTTAAACCCTGTAATCTTTAATGATATTGAAATCTTGCCAAAAGTTTTCCGCTCTATACTTTCAATAGTTTATGTTGTCATCTATGTCGGAAAGCTGCATAAAGCGGCTTTTAATTTCTTCGGCCCAGCTTATGCTTCCGGCCGCAGACAGATCAGTCACCAGTTGGTTAAGGCTGTCAATCACTGACTTTGTTGCGTTTTTGAAGCTTTCCGGCGTTTGGGTTGCCAGCCATGCCCGGGCTTTTTCAAATCTTTCGGACAGCGGCTTTTGCTGTGGCTGCAGATACGTTGTTCCGTCAGCTTTGGCCCTGTTGATTGCTTTAGTTCTGGTTGCTTTTTCAGCGGCGGCTTCCTTCGCAAAATCATTGTTATCGTTGCTTTTGCTGTGGTCGTTGGTTGCATCGGCATCTTTAGTGTCGTCAATAGCCAAAAGGCCGTTAAGTGCATATTTGCGGGCATAAGAAGATGTTGCTCCGGTTACCTGTGCCTCATCCATTCCTTTTTTAGCCAGAGGTTCACGGGCAAAAGCAATGTTCTGCACATAATCTTCGGCAGATAATGACAGGCGTGCGGTTGCTTTGACATAAAAACGGTCTCCGATTGCAACAATCTCGTCAGAAACGGTCAGCGAACAATCATCAAGCAGTGGCTTGACGGCTTCTAAAATGTCTTCGCAGGAACGGTAATTATAACCTCCGAAAGCATTTCTCTGATTCTTTGGGGCCTTTAGCCATTTTTGAATCCGGCTTAATTCAGCATAGATGGTCATGATAACAGTCTCCAATAGTTGAATCGTTAAAAAGCTAGAACCGGACGAACGTAGCCGTTACTGCTGACCTTACCGTACCAATCCCTGCTACCGTCACTCATACGCAACTTCCACGCAAGGTTGTTACCATACTCGGTAGAGGACCAGTACCAGCATTCTTTTAACTCCGGCAGGTTAGCGGCGCTCAAAGCGGCATTGATTTTGTCTTTGTTCAAAAAAATTCCGGTTAGTTCATCAATAGTAGGGCAGCGGCCACCGGCGGATTGGCAAAACTGTTGCGCTTCGTCAAAATTAAGCCATTCCTCGCTCTCAACCGGCATAATAGCGATTTCGTGCGTGTCGGTAACATTGCACAATATGCCGGCAATCGTTTTAGACTGATCAAGCTCTTCCGAGCGCGTTCCGTCAGTGTAAATGTATGCTCCTGTTTTCATCTCTTTTCTCTCAAATGTTAATCATAACGATAAGTGTAACCCACGCGCCCAGCAAGCATCCCATAACGGATGAACAGATTACTGATTGTATTTTTTGAATCTTCTGTTCGCGTTTGTATTGGTAATATTTTGAAGTCGCTTCAAATTCGTCTATCACGGTACATCTCCTTGACAATGGTTCGTATGAACTCTGTTACATCGTTACGCAGGTTCGTTTCGTGGATAAATTCATCAAAATACTCGTCGTTGTCATCGAGTAATTTTTCTTTGGCTATTTTTTCCCGCACTTCATCAGAGCGCGAATAAATCAGGTTAACGCCATCTATTTTTTCCCGGCTAACAGCTTCAGGCATGAAATGACGGACATAGAAATTGTCTGCGTTAAAATTTTCTTTAAGACCTTTTGAAAGGGCGAGAAAAGCCGGAAGAGTTTCAAGCTGCTGTATCAGTTGGTTTGTCATGATTGTCTCTAAAATAGTTGAATCGTTAAAAAGCTAGAACCGGACGAACGTATACGTAATTGTAGTTCTTAGTGTAGCTGTCCCTGTTACCGTCATACATGCTCAATTCCCACGCAAGGTTACTAGTATACTCGGTAGAGGACCAGTAATGGGCGTCATCGTCCAGAGCTTCACCACCTGCCGCAATAAAGGCTTTGTTCAAAACTTCTTTATTCTTGTAAATTACCTCAAGCTGCCGCAGATTAGGCATTTGCGCAAACTGTTCTTCACAATTGCGTTTGCCGTCCCACCAATCAACATTTTTAACGTCGTTTGGAAGAACTAAAAAAACATGGTTATCATCTTCAACAACGGCAATCCCTTTAAGCTTCTTTTCCGGATTAAACTCGTCACTTTCTGACCCGTCACAATAAATAAAAGTTCCTGTTTTCATCTCTTTCTCCTGAATGTTATCTTCTTTAAATTACTAATTTTATATTTCATTCTGTTGTTGATATAATCAAATTACGATATCCATAATTATAAGTCAATAGTTAAATTATTAAAATCGTAATTAATTTTATAAAAAAGATGTATGCTATTGATTTTAGGAAAAAGATTTTTTTATTTGTTGCTATTTTTAATAAAATATAGTTTACTATAAATAGAGGAGTGAAATTCAATGCGGTTTTTAGTTGCTTTGTTTGTATGTCTGTGTCTGGTCTGCCCGGTGCAAGCCAAGCATAAACATGCGGAGAGGTATTACCAGGTTAAATATTGTCAGGGTGCTTTAGAATATCGTTTGGCAGATAAAACACGGGTGGACTGTTTGACCGAAGACTATGCAATTGAATTTGATTTTGCTGCCAAGTGGGCTGAAGCTATCGGCCAGTCGCTTTACTATGCTTTGAAAACATGCAGGAAACCGATGATTGCTTTGATTGTGGAGAGCGATAAAGATTTGCGTTATATCAACCGTGCTCGTGAAATTTGCGATAAGTATGGAATAACTTTATGGATTGTCGAATAAAAAAGACTAAGAAGATATAATCTCTTAGTCTTTTTTTTATATAAAAATAGCTATGATTGAGGTGGTAGGGGTGGACGAGCATTCTTCATAAGAGTTGTTTGTTTGTGGTTTTCTATTATTTTATACGCAGGACCGTTTCCTAATATGAGCATATAAATGTGATGTAAGGTTAATACTAAATCTTGGAATGTATCATCGTTTTCTAAATCTTCAATATTAAGACCTATTTTTTTACAATATTCAATCCCTCGATGCCGTCCATGTTCTTTGGATTTGTTGGAATCGAGTAAGTTTTTAACAACACGAGAGGCTTTTTTGGGGGAATTTCTTAGCATATTTAATTTAAGAAAATTAGTGCAAATCTCTTTTGTTAGTTCGATACTATCTTGGCATTGAGTAAGCAATGTTGGAGGATATTTGCTTATAATGGCTTTCCATATTTCTATATTCATAGGATTTTTAGACACATCTAGGCAAGCAGTTTTAAATTCCCTGAGTATTCTTGAACAAGAATATATACCTAAACTTGGATCTATAGGCCCTAAAGATGACTGTTTTCCCATAACTATACTTTTGCATGCGCAGGCTAAAATTGTACCAGAGGACATAGAAAGTTGAGGTACAATAGCTCTGACATCATTATTAAACATTGTCATTATATATTCAATAAGGGATTCTGTAGCAACAACGTTGCCTCCCGGAGTGTGTAGAATTAAATCTAACCCTTTGCTCCTATCCAACTTATTGATAACGGTCATAAATGAATTTTTATCGTCGTCATCAATTCCTGTGTTGAATTCCGGTTTCTGAAGCCATCCTGAATAATAACAAATTATATTACGATTTGTGTGTTGATGAAGCTGAGTCAAATATTTTGCTCGGGTAGGGTCGGCACCATTAGTTTTTAATTCATTAAGAACTTCAATAAAATTAGGCATTATGCAAATTCACAGGAAATAGTTTGAGTTGAATAATAAAAATTATTATTTTGCTCATAAAATGGCTTTTCTGAAGGTGTATTTTGACAATTATACGGTGTATCATAAAAAAACTGACTATATTCAGATATGTAATAGTTTATATCTTCAATTTGCTCAGCTTTCTTTTTTTGCTTTTCTTTGGTCATAATCTCCTCCCTACAGCATTTATTCTATCTGCTATTAGTTAATTAATAGAAAATGTGTGAAAGATTATTTTACTTTTATTTTTTTTTACGAATACTTGCTTAACCTATAAGTTAATTATAGTCAATTAAAATCATTTATTCAATATCTCTTTTAATACATCCTCATGTCGCCGATGACGACGGCGGCGATTTCGTAATCATTTTTGTCCGGGTGAAGCACAATTGGCTTAATTTCCGGATTGCTTGATTCAGCTACTAATATAATCGTATCATCATCAATTCTGGTGTATTTCTTCACCGTGGCTTCGCACAGGCCGTCCGGCGTTCGGCGGTAGGCAATAATATATTTTCCTTCCAGTTTTTCATCGGGATTAACATCTACCCAGTCTTCAATCGGGCAACAGATAAGAGTCGTCTTTTCCGGCGGAAAGATAAGATTCATCGAATCGCCGCGAACGCCTAAGGCAAATATGCGGCAGCTTTTATAGTTATCATTAACCGGGTAGGGGATTGTTTCCCATTCGCTTTCCGGCAGCTGGCAGGCCTCGTTGAATTTTCCGGCCTGAACATAGCCCACTTTGTAAATGGTTGTTACCAGCGTGCGGGGTTTCAGTTCGGAGTTTTGTCCTGCTACATATTTCACAAAGTCTTCTAAATTTACATTAAGGAACTGTGCCATCAATGGAATTTCAGAAGATTGTATTTTCCGAAGCCCCTTGAATATAGCGCTCAAATGTGAGGGGGCTATGTTTAAAAATTCTGCCAGCTCTTTTTGCATTTTGCCAATTTCTTTGAGTCTGTCTTTTATATATTCATACATGGAACTCTCCTTTTTTAACAAGATAATACGAAAATCATAAATAGTAAATTACTAATATCGTACTTTTGTTGTTGACAGCGATTCTTCTTTTAATTATGATAATCGTAATTGGAGGTCTTTATGATTAAAAATTTGATTGAGAAATTTGGTGGACTTACTGAAATGAGCCTGAAAACCGGTGTTCCTATTTCAACGATCCAGTATTGGCAGAATGTGAATAAAATTCCTTCTTGGCGTCTCCGATATATTGGAGAAAAAGCTGCAGAGAACGGAATTTTCTTTGATATTGAAACCTTTTCGAATGATGAAAAAAATAAATGAGCCGGTCAGGGTGATGTTATGAAATTGAATTCTCAGACATTTATATTGGATCGGATGGTGCAGCAATGGGCTTGCCGCCAGCGAAGCTATATCTCCGGTCGGCCGGCGGAATGCGGCCATCATCACATCAGCCGGGAATATCTGCTGACTCGTTGGGACATTAAGAACATTATTCCGCTGACGTTGGAAAAACACCGGGCCGTACATGACGGCAGTTTGAGTTATGAGATTATCAATCCGTTCCGCGAGCAATATCTGATTAACCAAAAAAACAGGAATTTTAAGGATTTTCTGCTTGAAAACGGTTTGACTCTGGCGGAGTTCGTCAAAGCCAAACAAGCCCAATGGGCTGAAAGGGTGCGGGCATGAAACGCTATAAATGGAGCGACTATCAGATTGCCGAGTGGCATAAACGCACGTTTCCCGACTGCGATTATGTCGCCCAGATGTGCAAGCTGAACGAAGAAATTCACGAAGCCTATGCCGAGGAAGGGAAAAACTATCAGCGCTGGATTGAAGAAATGGCAGATGTGTCAATTGCCGCCGCGGCTTTGGATATGCGTTTCCAGCGCAAAATAGGGCAGATGATCAACGGCTGTCTGCGCGGGTTTCCCGAGGCTGATAAGATTATGGAAGCCAGGGATGCCAAAATGGACATTAACACACAAAGGATATGGGAGGGAAATCATCATGTTTAAAACTGCACGCAAACTGCTTGACTGGGTTCAGGGTTCGCCGTCTCCGCAGAAATATGACACGCGAATGGAGATGGTTTACAGCTATGAGCTGGAATTGCTGCGCCTTGCGGCTTTTAACAAGGGTGCCCGGGCCGATGCACAAAAGCGCTTAAAAAGTTTCAATGCCTGGCGTTTACGGGAGGGAAAATAATGAGCGAAGCGTTGAGAATTTGGCGCAATCAGTATCAACTTTTGAATCAAATTCGGTCCAAAAAAGAGCGCGAAAAATTTGCACTTGCTATCTTGGACTATGCTTTTCGGGGCGAAATTCCAGAGCTTAAAGGTTCAAGTTTGATTCTTTTTGAGTGCATAAAGCACAATTTAATTGTTCAAAATCAAGGAGGTAGAAATAAACGGTTAGATAACGGTTTGCCAACTGATGACGTTTCAAAAGATGAACCGTTAGATAAGAGTTTGCAAACGGTTAGCGAACCTCTATCAGATAACAGAAAGCAGATAACAGATAGTACTATACCTCCCTCAGAAGATAAATCTTCTTCGGTCGGTATAGTTAGCGCTGCCGCGCCAAAAAATCCCGATGAAAGAAAATACGCTTTTGAGGGAAAAATCATCCGCTTGACGTTGGAGGATTTTGCGGCTTGGGAGGAAGCTTACCCTGATTTGAACCTTCGGGCTGAACTGCTGCAGCGCGACCTTTGGCTGCAAAGTCAGCCTCCGGATGTCAGGAAGAACTGGTTTCTGACCACTTCGCAGTACTTCATCCGTCAAAACGAGCGGAGAAAGGTGCAAAACCGGGAGTTTGATGAAGAACAGGAAGATTTGGAAAGCTGGTTGAAGAGGAGTGTGGTTTGATGGAAAAAGCGCTTGAAATTTTACAGCACATGGAAAAGCTCTATGCCAAAGATTACAACGAAAATTATGCTGCGGAGCTGTCAGAAAAAAATCCCGATATGGTATCTGCCTGGGCCGAAGCTTTTCGGGCTTATGACCTTGTCGATGTGCTGGCGGCGATTGATGATTTCTGGCAGTTCAAAAACTCCAAAAGCCGGCCGAATGTGGCGCAGATAACGGCGATTTTGACAGCCAAGAAAGTGGACACCACAGACAATTCCGTTGCCGGCATGCGGGCAAGAATTCTCAAATGTGCCGATGAGCTGGGCGACAAATGGGGTCGGGAAGCCCGTGACAAGTATCTCAAACTGGCGCGGCAGCAGTGGCCGGATGTCAATCTTTCCGGTCACGACTGGACGGAGCCGGAAATTCCCGCCGCCGAGAAAAATGCGGCCGGAGGCTATGCCGAGGCCTATATGCGCCGGGACATCAAGCTCAACCGCTGCCGTCATCTGCTGCCGGTTTATCAGGCAACGGTGCGTTACATTGCCGAAGATTTGCTTTTGCGGGAGATTCCGGCGGAACAATGGCGGCGCCTGACTTTTGCCCAGCGCTGTGAACTGGCGATGAAAAAGGGGCTGTTTAACGATTTTGACAATCTGCTGACAGCCGTCTGCCGCCGCGACTGGGGCAAAGATGTTCAGTTTGATGCCGAAAGCCAAACCCGGCCGTTCAGCGTTTCCCGGGCGATTAACCGTTTGGGCGCTCACTTCTCGGCTCAGGACGACAGCAACGATAATTTTGATATGGGAGATGTAATCTGATGCAGAGTGTTGAAGATGTCGAAAATATGCTTATCTTAGCCGCAAAGGTTGACAAGTCTTTGCCACGGGTTAAAGCCCAGGATGCCAAAGCGCTCTGGCCGGATATTGTTCTGACTGAGGCCGAGAAAAAAGCCCTGCGGCTGATGACCCGTGAAGGAGAACCCGATTTTAGCCCCTCACAGGCAGATATTGACCTGTGGTATAGGGTTTGCACCGAATGGGTCAAGCCGTTTGCCGGGGATGAGAAAAAACGGGAGCAATGGGCGGTTATCTGGCTGAAAGCCTGCGGTTGCCCCAGCAAGGTGATTGAGAAAAAGCTTGCTATCAGCCGGACTAAGGTTTGGTACATCTATGACCGGGGAATGGAAAGGCTGGTCAACTATCTGGGCGTCCAGGGCGGTACGTCGTCTTATCATTACCGGCCCGAGCTTGTCGGAGCTTATCCGCAAGGCAAAGTGGGCGGTTTTTCCCGCATTAATCTGCTGAGGGAATGGCTGGCCGAATTGGAGGGACGCAAATAGCGGTGGACAAAATAAACAATTATATTTATTAACCATTGACAAGCTTTTATTATTGTGTTTAAGATTGGTTTGTCAGGCGAGGGCGCCTGATGGAGATTAGAAACCTCCAAATTCACAAAGGACATACCAATCTTGACGAATGGATTATATGTCCGGCGGCTAAGATGATATGTCCAGGCAAAGGCTAAAACATCTTAGACTCGTTTCTTTGTGGCGGGGTTTCTACCGCCGGACACCTTATTAGAAACAAGGTTGAAGCGGTCTCCGAACTTTTAACACAAAGAGATGTACTATGAACGATTTGACCGTTTTTAACTTTGAAAGCCAACCTGTAAGAATTCACATTGAAAATTCGGATACTTGGTTTTGCCTTAATGATGTCTGCAATGTTTTGGAAATTAAAGACAGGCAGAAATTAAGATTAAGGCTTAATGAAAGGGGTATGACTTTAGTTCCCACTCCTTCAAAAGGGGGAATTCAGAAAACATACTTTATTAATGAACCTAATCTTTACAAAACAATTTTAAGAAGCGATAAGCCGCAGGCGCGTAAGTTTGAAAATTGGGTTTGTGAAGAAGTTCTTCCCTCTATCCGCAAGACCGGTTCTTATGCGGTTGCCAACAAAGAAACCACCAACATTGATGAGATAAAAAAAGCCATTGTTCTTGCCCTGCGCAAAAACAGTGCAGCTTTGGCTTTTAAAATCAACGGGGAAGTTATTTCCATTCCCGAACCGGTGTATAAGGGAATACACACCGGCCTGCTTCAATTGGATCCGATTATGCATAATCTGTCTAAGGTGATAGAGGGTGCCTGTCGCAAAGCGGTTCGGGAAGAGCTTCAAAGAATTATAATGAATTAGACTGAGAGGAATTCAAATGTTAAACGATGAACAAAAGCAATTTAGAGACCGTTTGGTTCGTCATGCTGAAATGTGCATAAAGCGGAGACAGAGTTGTCAGGGGGAAGAGGCTTGTAAGCAAGGGCTTATTTTACCGTTTATTCAACTTCTCGGTTATGATATTTTTGATGTTGATGAAGTTCGTCCGGAACATTCGGCTGATTTTTCCGATAAGTATAAAAATCGGGTCGATTATGCTATCCTCAAAGAAGGCGAGGCCGTTATTGCCATTGAGTGCAAGCTTCAGGTTGACAAGGCAGACCGCGGACAGCTGAAGAGTTACTTTAATGCCTGCAAGAGTGTTAAGCTCGGTATTTTAACGGATGGGCTTAATTATGAATTCTTTGCCGATTGTGATTCTCCCAATATGATGGATGACGAACCTTTTATTTCGTTTAATTTTGAAGAATTTGCTCAGGGCCGTATTGATGATGAGCAGGTTAAAGCAATTTCCAGCTTCAGCAAAAGTGAATTTGACCCGGATAATGTCGGGGCTGAAGCTAAGAAGAAAGTTATTTTTTCTTCTATTATCAATTTTTTGGAAAACAATCTGCAAAATCCGAGTGAAGATTTTATCCGTTATCTTTTAAGCAATGCCGAAGGAATCAACCAGAAAATAACCCGTAAGGTTATGGAAGAGAATACAGATATTGTTAAAACGGCATTTCAGGGTTTTATAGATAAGCGTATTTTGGACCGGGTCGGTTTGGCTGATAAGCGTTTGGTCAAAATTGAAGAGAAAAAGGAAGAAACTCCGGAAACGGTTCAGATGGTGCCTGCGCCTCAATCAGACATTGTTACGACAGATGAAGAAATGTATGCGTTTACTTATGCCAAGCAGCGTTTGGCATTTCTGGTTGACAGTGATGAGCTGTATCAAGGTATTGATAAAATCGAGTGGAGAGATTTTAAAACTACATTTACCGTCTTTTATAAAAAAGAAAGAAGCGGGAAAATCTTTAATTTTGTTGAGAATGGGGACGGTACCAAGAGTTTCTATTTCCCGATGCTGGAAAATCAGGAAGTCAGATGTTCTTCACATGACTATAAAGAAATTGATGCGCTTCTTTTAGAAAGTTATAAAAAAGCGCTTGCAGAAGTACGATAAGGAGGAAAAATGTTTTTAATTCCCTCATCTTTTGCAACAGGAAAAGTTCTGGAAGGAAGATATAAAAATTCCATTATCCAATGGTATGGTGAAAATATAAAAATCCATACCGGATTTATGCAGAGACTTCCGCTCACGCCTGACACGATAGAAAGTTATGAAGTTATTAAGGAAGATAACAATAAGAGTACCGGAAGCGTTGTCGGCAGAGGTTTGCTCGGCGGCCTTTTGTTTGGCGGTTTAGGTGCGTTAGTCGGAGGATATACGGCCAAATCGAACGGTGTGGTTATGGAGGTAAACTTCAAAGACGGTTCATCATCCATTTTGCTTTTGCCGCAGGATTTTTATTTAAAAGTTATTTATGATCTGAAACATAAGAATAACAAAGGGGTACAATTAGAAGAGTTATCGACAGGCGGAAAAATAATCCGTTCGTTGATATTATTTATTCGCAGAACGTTAGGCTTATGTTGCGGAGTGTTGGCTTTTGCTCTTCTGGGATTTGCTTTCAGCGGTGAAAATCCCAACAAGGCTCTCTCTGTTGTTTTTTCGATTTTATTGTTTTGGTTTTCTTCTCTCTTATGGGGAAAAAAGAAATAAAATCAATAGCTTATTTGTTTAAACAAAAAACTTGAATGTTTAAACATTTTAATTTTAACACTTTTTGAAAAAATGTGTTATTAAATTTATATGATGTTGGATTTTGACCGTATGGTTAAGGTTCACTCCCAGTCCGTGCCTCCCGGTTTTCCCTACGGGAGGCTTTTTTTATGTGGTTCGCATGGATTTGTCCCCGGTATATCAAATTATCTGTTATGCTTTGGCAGCCTATAACCTGTCTAAAGATGCGCATTATCATGCCAAGTATAACAGTTTTTACGGCAATCACCTTTTGGCTGATCGTCTGTCTGACAAGTGGGATGATTACATTGACGAGCTGAAAGAAGTTTTTTATCTGGGCAACGAGGTTAACACGCCGGAATCCAAACAAATCCTTAAAGATACAATTCCGCTTATCCCCGACATTACCGAGAACACTCACGAGAACAATATTTTGCTTTATAAATTTTTCTCCGATTTTCACGCTCAAATCAACACGCTTCGTGAAAGCTATAAAATGTCTTACGGCGAGGAAAACCTTATCGGCGACATTGATCAGCTGGTTCAAAACAACAAAGGCCTCCTCTGGCGGGCAACGTTAGGATAATCAATGAAATTAACGGCAAAGCAGGAAAAGTTCTGTCAGGGTGTGGCTAAAGGCCTGACTTACTCTGACGCATATCGTGAAGCTTACGATGCTGAGAATATGAAAGCCGAGACAATCAATCGTGTAGCAACCGATCTCATGAAAGACCCCAAGATTACTGCAAGGGTTGAGCAATTAAAGCAGCGGGCCTTAAAACGCTATGACCTCACTGTTGACGATATTATCTCCGAGCTGGAGGAAGCCAGAGAGATTGCCAAGGAAACGAAGACATCGGCGGCAATGGTTTCGGCCTCAATGGGAAAAGCCAAGCTTCTGGGGCTGGTGACTGACAACATTTCAGCCAAGATTACGCAGGCGCCGACCATCGTTGATGATATTTAATTTTGTTCATATTAGTCCATACAGTCAAAAATTGCCGGGTATATACTGAAAATTATAGACAAAAGGCTTAAAGATGGAAGACAGCAAGATAAAATTGTCCGCGCTGGTCGCCCCGTCTTTTTTTGAGCTGCACCGCCTGATTAAAGATGACGCTTATACGCATTACTGGCTTAAAGGCGGGCGCGGTTCGACAAAATCGTCGTTTATCAGTCTGGAAATCGTCCAGGGGATTATCAAAGACCCGCAGGCGAACGCGGTTTGCTTCCGCAAAGTCGGCGACACGTTGAAAGACAGCGTTTATGCGCAAGTCCTGTGGGCGATTGATGCTCTGGGGCTGGGTGATTTTTTCCGGGTTATGCTGACGCCGCTGCGGGTTATCTACAAGCCGACCAGGCAAACGATTTATTTTAAGGGCTTGGACGATGCCAATAAGACAAAGTCTGTCAAGCCGCGAAAGGGCTATTTCAAATTCGTCTGGTTTGAAGAGCTGGATGAATTTTCCGGCCCGGAGGAAATCCGCAAGACGACACAGTCGTTTTTGCGCGGCGGCAGCCGTTATGTGGTGTTTTACTCCTATAACCCGCCGCGGAATACGTCTAACTGGGTTAACAAGGAATGCGCGGTTCCCCGCCCGGACAAATACGTTCACCATTCCACTTACTTGACGGTTCCGCGCGAGTGGCTGGGCGAGCAGTTTCTGCTTGATGCCGAATATCTGAAAGCATCCGATGAAGCGTCTTACCGCCATGAATATCTGGGCGAGAGCGTCGGCAACGGGGCCAACGTCTTTACCAATGTTGTGCTGCGGCCGATCGGCGACGATGAGATAAAACGGTTTGATGCTATCCGGCAGGGGATTGACTGGGGCTATGCGACCGACCCGTTTGTTTTTCTGAAAATGAACTACGACCGCAAATATCGGCGGCTTTACATTTTCGGTGAGATTTACAAACCCGGCCTGCTGAATGACGATGCCATGGCCTTAATCCGCCAGATGTTTGACCAGCGGCAGACAATAATTGCCGACAGCGAGGAGCCGAAGTCGATTGCCGAGTTCTGGCGCTCCGGCTTTAATATTCGCGGCGCCGAGAAGGGCAAAGGATCGGTTGCTTACGGAATTAAATTTTTGCAGCGTCTGGAGCAGATAATCATCGACCCGGTGCGTTGCCCGAACACGGCCAAGGAATTTACGGAATATGAATTTATCCGGGAAAAGGACGGCACTCTGCGCGACGATTATCCGGACAAGAACAACCACGCCATTGATACCGCACGTTATGCACTTGAATTTGATATGGACAAGCGAGGCCTCTTTTAATGTTTAAATTTGTGAACAACTGGATTGAAAAAGCCGTTGCCAAAGAGGTTGCCAATCAAAACAAATCCAAACGCTGGGAAGATATCTACGACAAGCTGAACCTGAACGAGGTTGACCGCCAGAAATTGCTGGCGCGGTCGTTTCAGCGCACGTCGGAAGACATGAAACCGGTAAACGCCAAAGGCCACGCTATGGATGCGGCCTGCGTGGGCGGCAGCCTGAAAAACGTTTTCGGTGTCAGCAATTATGCCGATGACATTATTTTCACGCATTTTGCCCAGCAGGGGTTTATCGGTTATCAGGCCTGCGCCTTGCTGGCTCAGAACTGGATAATCAACAACGCCTGCAGCGTTCCTTGTGAAGATGCTATCCGTCCAGGATACGAAATCAGCCTGAATCAGGATATTGAGCTTGAGGATCAGGACCTGCTGGTTAAAATCAAACAGGTTTCGGAGCGCAAATACAATATTTCGAACATTGCCCGCAACTTTGCCCGCAATAACAAGATTTTCGGCTGTGCGCTGGCGCTTCCGGTGGTTGACGGCATTGATTACGCCAAACCGTTTAACATTGACGGTGTGCGCCGGGGTTCCTATAAAGGCATTTCGCTGATTGAACCATACTGGGTTATGCCTGAGCTGGATATGGAAGCCACCTCTGCGCCGGAAAGCCTGCACTTTTACGAGCCGACCTGGTGGCGCCTGCCGAACGGCAAGAGAATACACCGCTCGCATGTTATCTATATCACCGGTGATGAGGTGCCCGATGTTCTGAAGCCGACCTATTATTTCGGCGGACTGCCGCTGACACAGCAGATTTACGAGCGGGTTTATGCCTCCGAGCGCGTAGCCAATGAGGCGCCGCTGATGGCTTTGACCAAGCGTATGCTGATTGCCGACGGCAATATTGAGGCTTACCTCATGAATGAGGAAGACGCCGAGAAAAAGCTGCAAAAGCTTTCCTATTGCCGCGATAACTACGGGGTATTCTTCAAACGTCCGGGTGACAATGTGCAGCAGATTGACACTTCGCTGACCGATTTTGACGCGCTGATTATGACCCAGTATCAGCTGGTGGCCTCAATTGCGCGTATGCCGGCAACAAAGCTCTTGAAGACGCAGCCGAAAGGCTTTAACGCCACCGGCGAATATGAGATGAAAGACTACATTCAGGAGCTTCAGCACCTGCAAGACAATCAGATGAAGCCCCTGATTGAGCGCAACAACCTGCTGGTCGAAAAGTCGGAGTTCGGCTATTCCTACGAGCTGGAAGCCAAATTCAACCCGGTTGATATGCCGACCGAGCGCGAACTGGCAGAAGTCCGCAAGATTGATGCCGACACCGATGCCGTCCTGATTAATGCGGGCGCAATTTCGCCGGAGGAATCACGCGCACGGATTATCGCCGACCCGAACAGCGGCTACAACGGCCTGCCGGCAGAAATGCCGCACAGCGATTTTATGGAAGAGAATTTCCTTGACGATGAAACCGTTGCGGGCGAACAGCTCTTTGGAGAGCAGCCGGAACAAACGCTTGACGAATGGAACGAGGAAGACCACCCGCGCGATGACGACGGCAAATTCGGCAAAGGCGGTGGAAAGGCCAAGAAAGAAAAGAAGTCTGATAAAATCTCTGAATTTCTGGGCAAAGAGTTTACCGGCGTAAAAGGTCAGGAAGCCGTTGATTTGCTGATGAAAGAAAAGCAGGGGCATGTCAAAGGAGCCTTTACCCGTAAAGACATCGGCGACATCGACCTTGTCTGGGGAAATGAGGGTATGGGCTTAGCTCATATTATCAAACGTCGGAAAGAAACAAAGCAACCGTTAGGAAAATTGCTTTCATCTCTTACGGATGTTATTGAAAAGGGTGACATGACTATTCAAGATAATAAGAGATTTGCATTGAGATATAAAGGGAAGACGGCTATTGTTGAACCACAGATAAAAAACAATAGACTTACTTTCCTTTTTACAGCTTATTACGAGTAATAAAAAGCCCGCCAAGATTAGTGTACTAATGGCGGGTTACCTGATTGACAGACACGGATTGAGGTCAAGCCTCTTTCTCAATCAACTTTGATACCAATATAATACCCTGAATCGCAATAAAAAGCAAGCAAAAAGTTCTATGGCACAGTCACAAATCATACGCGGCGGCAAGCTCAATGCCAATGCCGGCATTGAAGCCTGGTATATGGGAGAGCTGGAGAAACTGAGCCGGGCGATGACCCGTGAATGCGCCCGCGAGCTGAAAAAGCTGTATGCCCAAGAAGACGAGCAGATAAAATTTGCCGAAGACGCCGGCATTTCCTCGCAAATGCGGATTAAGCTCAACTATCTGCAGAAGAAATACGGCGACAAGTTTGCCGAAAAGTCAAAAGAGCTGTCCAAAAAGCTGCTGACAAAGCTGATTGCCTATTCCTGGGTGGCTTTGAACGCTGCGGTAAAGCAGATATCGCCGGAGCTTAAAGCCCGGAAGAAGCTTACGCCGGAGGAAGACGAAGCGGCCAAAGCGGCGATTTTTGAAAACGTCAACCTGATTAAAAGCATTCCGAACCAGTATTTTAAGGAAATTACCGGGGTGATTTCCCGCGCCATTCTGGGCGGGCAGGGCGTTGAGAGCATCACCAGGCATCTGGAGCACTATGAGGGCGTCACGCACCGCCGGGCGAAGAATATTGCCCGCGACCAAACGCACAAAACCTATGAGGCTTTAAGCCTGCGGCGAGCCAGAACGCTGGGCTTTACCCATTTTGAATGGATACATTCCGGCGGGTCGCAGCAGCCGAGAAGCTACCATATGCGCGCGCATCCGTCCGGGCTGAACCACGGCATTTTCCGCATTGATGAGCCTCCGGTTATCGACCCGAACACCGGCACCCGCGGCTTTCCCGGCGATTTGCCGAACTGCCACTGCACAATGCGCCCGGTGCTGAAATTTGAAGACGAAGAGAAATGAAACAAGTAGATCATAACGATTTCTGGTACATCAAGGACAACCCCCTCTCGAAAGTGGGGGTTTTTCCTTATCTGGGCAAACAAATCAGCTCCGAGCTGGAGCCCGACAAGATTTATCAGGTTTACCGCCCGGCAGAGGAACTTTTATCTGATAAAACGATAAACAGTTTCAAACTGCTGCCGATTGTCGATGACCACACCATGCTCGGCACCGAGCCGGGAATGGTGCCGGCGGAGGAAAAAGGCGTGCACGGCACGTCCGGCAGCGACGTCTATGGCAAAGACGGCAAGCTGTACGGCGATTTAAAGATTTATTCCGAGACTTTGAAAGACGAAATCGAAGCCGGAAAAAAAGAATTGTCCATGGGGTATTTCTGCGACTACGAGCTGACCCCCGGGACCTTTGACGGCCAGCATTACGATGCCGTCCAAAGAAATATCCGAGGCAACCACATTGCCTTGGTGGAAGAAGGGCGCATGGGCTCTGATGTCCGGGTAATGGACAGAAAAATCACAATGGATTCAATGAAGGAGATTAACAGCATGGTAAAAAGTGCAAAACGCGGCAATCGTCAGGCTTTTGACGAAGACGTGGATAAAAGAGAACTCATTCGGGAAGTGATGGCAATTGCGGCCAAACCGAATGAAGACTTTGCAGGCGGCGAGCAGGAAAAAGAAGAAACCATCGCCAAAAAGCTTGAAGAAATGAGCTATAACCGTTCTGAGAGCGGCACGGCCAACGACGACGAGGTCGATAAGCGCGAGGGCATCCGCCAGATTATGGCGATTGTCCGCGAGGCCGGCGGTTCGGAAGAACAAATCCGCGAGGCGGCCGGCATTGCCGAAAAAATCAGCTACAATGATTCCGAACGCTCCGGCAATGACGAGGAACCGAAGAAAGACGGTGAAGACGAAGAGCCGGAATCCTGTGCCGGGGACGAAGATGAAGACGAAGAAAAGAAGTCTGAAATCAAAGAGTTAAAAGAGTCAATGGATGCAATGCCTAAAGCCGTGTTTGCCGAGCTGGCCAAACGCGACAGGCTCTATAAAAAAATTCAGGAAAAAACCGGCATCGGCACTTTTGACTGCTCGCTGATGACCGAGAAAGAAGTTGCCCGCTATGCCTGTGACAAGCTTGACCTCGGCGCCGCCAAAGGCGAGGAAATCGCCGTTCTCAAAGGCTACCTGAAAGCGGTCAAAACTTCGGAAATCGGTTACAGCCTGGACAGCTCCGTCCGCAGCCGGGGCGAAGACAAAGCAATCTCGAAATATTTGGAAGGAAAATAAAATGGTACAGAAAAGCGTATATACCGCGCAGGCGCTCGGCGTTCCGGGTGAGTTCTACGATGATTCTCCGCGCCGCGTTGCGCCTTATATTCTGCGCTCTGCCGCAGGAGAAATCGCCGCCGCGGGCAGCATTGCCTTTGCGGGCAATCCGGCAGACGGTGACACCGTCACTGTCGGGGAGACGACTTATAAGTTTAAAACCGATATGGCAGCCGCCAACGACATCAAGCTCGGCAGCTCCCAGAGCGATTCAATCGCCACTCTGGTTAAGGTGATTAACGGCACCGGCGCCTCCGGCACCGATTACTATGCCGGCACCACCACGCCGAACGCTTCCGCCGCCGCCTCCGCTTCCGGCGCTGAGGTAACAATTACCGCCAAAACCGCAGGCACGGCCGGCAACAGCGTGGCTCTGGCAGTCACCGGCTCGCTTATGACCGCATCCGGCAGCACCCTTGAGGGCGGCACACTCAGCACCGTTTTGCCGACGGTTGCCTGTGTCTTTACCACCGGAGATGAAGATAATGAAGCCGTCATCGGCGGAGAGGGCGCTTTCCGCGGCGTTCTGGTCGGCCCGAAACAATATGCCAACTATATGAACCTCGAAGCCACCATGAGCCTGCCCGACGGTTCTATCGGCCAGCTGGCAACCATGGGACATATTCTGGTCAAGGTCGGCAATGCCGTCTCTCCGGACGATGCCGCGGTTTACAACAACGTCACCGGCGAAATTTCGGGTATCGAATCCAGCGGCAGCGCGCCTGCGGGTTCAACCAAAATCCCTAACGCCAAATTTATTCTGCGCAGTGCCGCCGCCGGCGAGACCGCCATTCTGGAAATTACCGATTAGGAGAAACATAAATGAGTAATTCTGAAATCCGCCTGGCAATCCCGGCGGGCAAGGTTCGCTCGTATTCTTTTGACAGCGACACCACCGAAAAAACGCTGGATATGCTTGGCGTGGGTTATACCCAAAAAGCCGTCCAGGACATGAAAGACTATTTCAAGGCCTATGGCTTTGACGCCGCATTGCCCAATGTGGCAATGATGACCATGCCGAGCGTCTCTACGCCGATTCAATTGCTGCAGCACTGGCTGACCGAAGTTATCGAAGTTGTCACCGCCGCCCGCGACATTGACAACATTGTCGGACGTACCACGGCCGGAACCTGGGCCGATGAGGAAATCGTCCAGACCATGCTGGAACGCACCGGTCAGGCGCGCCCGTACGGCGACAACACCAATATTCCGCTGTCAAGCTGGAACACCAACTTTGAACGCCGCACCATCGTCCGCTTTGAAGAGGGCGTCGAAGTCGGCATTCTGGAGGAAGAAAGAGCCGGCCGGATGCGTTTGTCCTCGGCCAACGAGAAACGCGCCGCGGCTGCCGAATCTCTGGCCATTGAGATGAACAACATCGGCTTCTACGGCTATAATGACGGCTCCAACCGCACTTACGGTTTCCTGAACGACCCGAACCTGCCGGCATACGAAACGGCGGCACAGGGCGCTTCCGGCCAGACCACCTGGGCCAACAAAACCTTTGACGAAATTCTGGCCGACTTCCGCACCATTGCGCAGAAGCTCCGCACCCAGACCGGCAACCTGTTCAACCCGAACCGCGACGCCTGGGTGGTTGCCATGGGCACTGACGTCATCCAGTATCTGGATATTCCGAACGCTCTGGGCTCCATGTCCATCCGCGAATGGCTGAACAAAACCTATCCGAACCTGCGGATTGAAAGCGCCATTCAGCTGAACGGAGCCAACGGCGGCGCCAACGTCATGTATGCCTTTGCCGAACGCATCAACGGCAAAAAGGTGGTTGACCAATATGTTCAGGACGTTTTCCGCATGCTGGGCATCGAAAAGAAAGCCAAAGGCTTCCTGGAAGACTATTCCAACGCGACGGCCGGCATTTTCTTCAAACAGCCATCGGCCGTTGTCCGCGTCACCGGCATTTAAGGAGGAAACATGCCTTACATTGCAAGCACCATGTCCGCAGACGTTAAATATTGCGTTTACGGCAAAACCCCGACCGGCAGCCATGAGGTTCGCCGGTCAATTCTTATCCTCGGCAAGGCCAATGTCGCCGACAAGCATTTCATCACCAAAGACGGCGCCGTCACCAAGGTCAGCAACGAAGAGCTGGCCCTGCTGAAAGAGCATCCGGTGTTCAAAATGCACGAAGCGGGCGGCTTTGTTAAAGTCTGCGCCAGCGAAAGCCGCGCCGAAAACGTCAAAGAACTGGCCAAAAAAGACGCTTCCGCCCCCAAAACGCCCGGAGACTATGAGGCACAGGGAAAGGCAGCGCCCAAAACCAAGGCTAAATAAATGAGCAAAACCTATGTAACCGTTACCGTGGCGGAGTTCCGCACGCTGTATCCGGCGTTTGCCGATCCGGTCAAATATCCCGACGCGGTGCTGGCCGACACGCTGGATCTGGCCACCTGCTACATATCCACGCGCAACTACGGCGCCTTGCAGGACAAATGCCGCCAACGGGCCATTTACCTGCTGACGGCACATCTGCAAACGCTGAAAGATATGATTGCCGCAGGCAAAACGCAGGTAACGGTTACATCGGGCGCTTCCATTGACAAGGTCAGCGTCACGCTGGCCATGCCGCCGATGAACAGCCAAACCCAGTGGTGGTTTAATATCTCAACGTACGGCAGCTCGCTTCTGGCATTGCTGGAGATTAAAGCAACGCCGGGCTTTTATGTCGGCGGGTCGTTTCAAAGGGTGCTGTAATGAAAGTAACGTTCAAGCACAGTTCCACCCCGGCCGGACAAATCATGAAAAGGCTCAAAAACTTTTCAATCAAAGCCGGCTGGTTTGAAAACGCCAAATACAGCGACAACAAGCCGGTTGCAGGCATTGCCGCGGTGCAGGACGGCGGGGCAACGATAAACCACCCCGGCGGCACGCCTTACAAATTTGGTGCAGACGGAGAAGTTGTCTTTGTCAAAAAAGACACGCCGAATCCGGCAGGCATTACCAAACCGCACACGATTGTCATTCCGCCGCGGCCGTTTATGAAACCCTCGGTCGAAGACAACAAAGAAGATTTTGTCGGCCAGATTGAGATTATCAGCCGCAAGTTTCTTCAAGGCGAGATATCCGAACAGCAGGCCGCCGAGATGATCGGCGCCGAAGCGGCCGGAAACATCAAAAAGGCAATTGCCAAAGTCAATGCGCCGCCCTTAAAGGCCTCTACCGTCCGCCGCAAGCGGAACCAATACGCTGATAAGAGCGTTACCGGCGCCTTAACCAAACCGTTAATGGACAGCGGCCATTTGCAGGAAAGCGTCGATTCAAAAGCGGAGCTGAGATGAACCTTTTAGATGAAAACCTGCTGGAAATCGCCCTCGGCGTTATCCCGGGCGAAACTTTCCAATATGAAAAGTTTACCGGAACGGTTGAAAACGACATCGGGCTGAACGTGCCGCAGTTTGCCGCCCCGGTAACGGTCACCGGTTCGATTCAGGGCGTTGAGCTGGATATTTATCCGCAGCTCGGGCTTGACTTTCAAAAAAACTATCGCCTGGTTTACGCCTCGGTCAATATGAAAGGGGTGGAGGAGCAGGAAGTTCCCGACCGCCTGACGTTCTACGGGCTGACCTGGAGCGTGGTCAAAACCGTGCCGTGGATGAACTATAACGGCTGGAACGGCGTTCTGGTGGTCGAAGACAAGAGAGAACGAAGTGATTAAAACCGAAAACCAAATCTGGGCAGACCTGAAAAGCCTGATTACCCAAGGGCTTGCCAAATTCGGCCTTGAGGGCTGGCAAATCAGACAGCTGCAGCAGCCGGTCAAAATCACCACCCTGCAGCCGACGGTCTTTATGGCCAAGCTCAATTCGCCGCGCATCGGCTGGCAGTATTCCAAGAATACCGCGACAGCTTCCGAAGTTATTCATACTGAGGTTTATAAGCAGGAGATCCGTTTTCAGATCAGTGCCTTGAAAAAGCGCAACCCCGAGATGGTTAACGACTTCACATCCTCAGATGTGCTGAATGCGCTGATTACCTGGTTTATGAGCCGGGAAGGTCTGGCCGCTATCCGTGAGCTGGGCTACAATACTTTTCGCATCATCCGGCTGGAAGAACCTTTTTTTATCGACGATTCCGATACTTACGAGCGCAACCCTTACTTTGAATTTTCGTTAATTCTTAACCAAAGCTATACCGGGCCGATACCCGGCACCAATAAATTCACGCCTAAAATCACAGGAGTTTAATTAATGGCAATCCGTCAATCCAAATATGTCGCCATCACTTCGGGTGTCGGCGGCCGCGAGCTTGCAACCCGCAAAGAGCTGATCGGCCTGATTTTCTCAAACAACGGGCTTATTCCTACCGAAACCCGGCTTGAGTTCGAGGAGGAAAAGAACGTCGGCGAATATTTCGGCTATACCTCGGCCGAATATGAGGCCGCGTCCCTTTATCTGGGCTATGTCAACAAATACAACAACGCGCCGAAGAAAATTGCGTTCGAACGCTATGCTTTGAACGGCACGGCGCCGACAATCCGCTCGGTGCAGACGCTGCCGGCAATTGCCGCGTTCAAAGCGGTGTCCGACGGCGGTCTGGTGCTGAATATGGGCGGCACCGCCTATACGGTTTCCGGTTTGAACTTCAGCGAAGCCGATAACTATGCGGCCGTAGCGGCGGCAGTTCAGGCCGGCGTCCGGCAAAACTCAGCCGGCGGCGAGCTGTGGACAGCAGCCACCGTCACGTTTGACGCCGACACTTCCGCCTTTGTGTTCACCGGCGGCCAGTCCGGCCAAGCGGTTATCCTGAATGCGTCGGCTCCCGATTCCGGTACCGATGTCTCCGGCCTGCTGGGGTGGAACACCGCCAGCGGCGGCATTGTGTCAAACGGCACGGCACCGGCCAGCTTGACCGAAACGCTTGATGCCGCGGTTGAGCTGTCGAACAATTTCGCCTCTTTCGGCTTTCTGCAGGCACTTGATGCCGAACAGATTGAAGAAGTTTCAAACTGGACCGACGGGCAAAACAACCAGTTTCTGTACAGCGTGAACGTAGCCGATGCCGATTATACCGAAGTCCAGGGCAAGGTTGCGGGCTATTCCGGCGTGGCGCTGAACTATGACGCCTTTAACGGCTATGCGTGGCTGATGCCGATGATTCTCACCGCTTCGATTGACTGGGACCGTGCCAACGGGGTGATTAACTTCATGTATCATCAGTTCCCGTCCATTCCGGTTTCGGTTTCAACCGACCAGCTGAGCGACAAGCTCGACGGTCTCGGCATCAACTACAACGGCGCCACCCAGCAGGCGGGCAACCAGATTGCCTTTTACCAGCGCGGCATTTTGCAGGGCGAAGTCACCGATATGGGCGTCTATGTCAATGAAATCTGGCTGAAAGACGCGATTGCCTCCAATCTGCTCAGTCTGCTTCTGGCTTTGCCGCAGCTTCCGGCAAACGACACCGGGGCAGGGCTGACCCGCACCTCTGTCCAGAGCGTGATTGACGAGGCCAAAAACAACGGCGTCATTTCCGTCGGCAAAGAGCTGACCGCCGCACAAAAAGCCTATATCACCCGACTGACCGGCGATGCCGAAGCCTGGCGCGAAATCTATCTGAACGGCTGCTGGATTGACCTTGCCGTCACCTCGGAGACCGTCAACAACCGCGAAGAATACAAAATCGAATATCTTCTGGTTTACTCCAAAGGAGATTCAATCAGAAAAATCGAAGGCACCCATACTTTAATCTAGGAGAAAAAATTATGGAAGACATTTCCGGAACCGGTATTGAAATAAACCTGATTGCCATTCCCACTTTTCCCGCCGGGCTCACGCTCAACGCCTTTGCCGACGATACCGACCCGCTCGACACCCCGGAACTGCAAACCGCCGACTGGGGCATGGGCGTCAACGGCGACCTGGTGATTTGGAACACGCCAAAACCCATAGAGGTCACGCTGGGCATGATTCCCGAAACAGAACAGGAAAAGAATCTGGCGCTGCTGGCCGATACCAACCGCCCGGCCAAAGGCAAGCTGACCACCAAAGACTCTATCATTATGACGGTCACCTATCCCGACGGCACGCGCAAAACGCTCACTTCGGGCCGTCTGGTGGCGTCCATTCCGCTGACTCCGGTTGCTTCGGCCGGACGCTTCAAAAGCAAGCCTTACCGCTTTATTTTCGAAAACAAGCTTTAACGGGGTGAATTATGGAACTTTTGCAGCCGAAAGAAATTGACATCAACGGCAAAACTTACCGCATTTCCAAATTTCCGGCCACGGTCGGGCGGGAGATTGTCGCCAAATACCCGGTCAGCAATATGCCCAAGCTGGGCGATTACAAAGTCAGCGAAGAGATTATGCTCAAGCTGATGAGCTATGTTGAGGTGGTGCTGCCGGAGCGCAGCATCCGCCTGAGCACGCAGGAACTCGTCAACAACCATGTGCCGGACTGGGAAGTTCTGGCACAGCTGGAATGGGAGATGCTGTCGTATAACTGCTCTTTTTTAACCAATGGCAAGAGCTTAAGTTTCTTCGAAAAGCTTGCGCATCTTGCCGAACAGAAGATTTCCGAAATATTGACTGCCTCATTGGGCAAATCGTCAGCTCGGGCAAAGCAACCTTAAACGAACTGCGCACGGTCTATACGCTGGAAGACGCCTTTATGTTGTGGGAGGCCGATATCGTCCCCAAATATAACGAATGGCTGATTTCGCAAGACGCCATGCAAAAAGCAAAGATGAAAAAATGAGCCTGCTTGAAACCTTTTTTCTCAAATTCCAGTCCGACGGGCTGAAAGAAATCAGCGCCGAAACCGAAGGAACCACTAAAAAAGCCGACAAAATGGGCAACAGTTTTGTCTCGATGTCCAACAAAGTGCTCAAAGCTCTGGCTCCGGTGGCCGGGCTCACCGCTTTGCTTAATCGGTCGCTGGCATTTGCTTCGCTGGGCGAAGAAATGTCTTTTCTGGCGCAGAATACCGGACTGGCGGTTGAAAAGTTTCAGGCTCTGGCGATTGCCGCCGAGAATTACGGCGGTACCGCCGAAGGCATTGCCGGCAGCATGCAGGGGCTTAACGCCAATCTGAACAACATGCGGCTGGGCAAAGGGGGCGGCGGGGTCGAAGACGCCGCCATCACCTATGGTATTAACCTTTACGGTGCAAACGGGCTGGCAACCGCCGACGAACTGCTGATGAACGTTGCCAAACGTTTTGAAAGTCTGAATCAGACCCAGCAGATTGACCTCGGTCAGCGGCTGGGGCTCGACGAGGGAACTATCCGCCTGCTGCAAACCGGGGTCGCCAATGTGCAGGCAGAACTCGAACGCGGGCGCAAATACAGCCTGTTCAGCGCAGAAGATGTCGAAAACAGCCGTAAGTTCGAGCGCACAATGCGTGACATCAAGCTGGGACTGGCGCAAATTTTCGGCGTCGTCACCCGCTCGCTGCTGCCGGCCTTTACCTGGGTCGGAGATAAAGTCAGCCGCTTTATAGACCTGATTAACGGCAATGCTTCCTTTATTAAAGGCTTTTTTCTGGCTTTGTCGGCAATCCTCACCGTCCTGGCAATCAAATCCGGGCTGGCTTTTCTTCCTTTTATCGGCGCGATAGCTTTGATAACCGCGGTTTCGGCCGCCATCGGCCTTTTGATAGACGATATTGTCAACTTCTGGCAGGGAAATGAATCGTTACTCGGTACATTTATTGAAGCGGTTAAAAATGTTTTTACCGCTCTGTGGAATTTTCTTAAAGAAGGTTTCAACAGTGTCCTGGAGTGGCTTAAGGGAACCAAAGTCGGCAAATTGTTCGGCCTGTCCGAGGAAAAGGAAAATCCCGAACAGGCAAATATGGCCGAGGCCAAACGAAAGCTGGAACTGACGCAAACCCCGTGGGCCTCCGTTCCGCAGGGCAGCGTTTCCACCAGCTATGCAAACACCAATCAGAGCATGCGGGTTGATAATGTCACTATCAATACAAGGGCCACTGATGCCCGGGGCATTGCCGATTCATTTTCCAACCTTTTTCAAACCACTATGCAGAATAGTGCAACTTCACACTTATAAAAAATGGTTACACCTTCTTTTTCAATCGGTACGGGCTTAACGCTCGGCGGGCTGATTCTGGCCGGCAAAGCGGTCAGCGTCTATGAAAACAATCAGGAGATTCTGACCGATGTCATCCTGCAAGACGCCGAAGCGGCCGATGATGCCCAAACAATGGACCATCCGCTGGAAAACGGGGCGCTGGTGACCGACCATATCGTCTTTAACCCCAACGAGGTTACGCTGCGCTGCTGGATGCCGAACACGCCTTTTCTGTTTGACCGGGCACTGCGCGAAATTCAAAACCTCTACCGGCAAAGCCGGGAAGTAACGATTAAAATCCGCAGCGACGTCTTCGAGCCGATGATTATGATCGGCAAACCGGTCAAGGTCGACGCCGACAATCTGGACCATGTGGTCTATGAACTGTCTTTCAAGCAAATTTTGAAAGCGGTCAGCCAATACGTGCCGATGCCGGCCGCTCAGGTCAAACACAAACAGGACGCCAGCACGGTGAGCTCGGGCGAAAAACAGCCGCAATCCTCAAGCCTGCTTTTGAAAGGTTTCCGTGCTGCCGGCGCTCCCTTGGGCATTAACATATAATAATTTTTATATTGATAATAAAAAAATTATGCTATAATAAGTTTATCGAACAGAAGTGACCTTGTTATTTATCTATTAATAATTACTTGTTAGGATAGAATATCCTTTTTGTGAAGGAGATATTTTGTTGCTTTTTGGTATTAAACGAAATATAATATGTATCAGAGGAAAAATAATGTCATATTCTAAGTTCTTTCAAGGAATTGCTATTGGCATGACAGCGTTTACGTTGTTATGGGAAAATTATTTTATCTTGAAACAAAAAAATAATGGCAACGGAATAGAAGAATCATGGAACAATGTTGGAAAACTTTTGAATAAGGCTGTTAAAGATTATGAAAAAGAAATTGCAAAAAATGCCTAAGGTTCCACTCCGTTCCGTTAATCCGAATAAAAAGAATGTCGCTTTAGTAGCCGCAGCATCAAAATTTCATAAGGGACCATTACCAACGCCTGAAAGTTTGTTACATTATGATCAGGTATGTCCGGGTGCGGCAGACAGAATCATTAAAATGGCCGAAAAAGAACAGGATAATATACAAGAAATACGTTTGAATGATTGTTTTAGCCTGAGGCTTGGGATTATTCTTGGTTTTATTGCTTTTATTTTTTTGATAGCTTTAACCTATGCCGCAATTTATTATGACAAGCCGTGGGTAGCTACAGTATTAGTGGCGGCTGTTTCTTTATGTGGCCTTTTTATCCGCAAAAAGAACGATACTGAAAAATAATTTATATTCTAAGGAATGCAAAAAAAGCATTCCTTTTTTTTCTTGTCAAGGTTTGGGGACTTTACAATGGCTTATCAAATACCGATTATCTCCACCCCCAACCAAAGCCTGTCGGTGGTGATTAACGACGTCTCTTATGAAATCACTCTCAAACTGGTTGAGGGGATTATGGAGTTCAGCCTGTCGGTCAACGGCAACAAAGTCACCGACGGCGAGCGCTGCTTTGCCAACCAGTTTATCCTGCCTTATCCCTATATGGCGGAAAACGGCAACTTCGTGTTTAAAACCGAAAACGAAGAATATCCGAATTGGGAGAATTTCGGCAGCACCTGCCAGCTTCTGTTTTATACGCGTGACGAAATCAACGCCGCCAGACAGATATAAAAGGCCGACACAATGCAGAAACGAATTGTTACCACCGAGTTTTCCGTCCGCGGCGGGCTGAAGCGCTTTGAAAACATCAGCAGCAAATTCCGCATTGAAAAGTTTCAGGGCGCCGTCATGAACAAGGCGCAGATTGACATTGCCAATCTGGCGCGGGAAGACGTCGAATATCTGACCACCTACACCAGCTATGCGCTGGCGGTGCAGCAGCGCAAGCGCCTCCGCATTTCCGCCGGCTATGAAGGGCAGGACGTTGCCCTGCTGTTTGACGGTGATATTTCCGAGGCTCTGCCGACCGCGCCACCGGATGTCTGGTTGAAATGCCAGGCCATCAGCGGCTATTACAATAACCAGACGCTGCTGACCAAATCCATCGACAGCCCCACCTCGGTCAAACAGCTGGCATTGAACATTGCCAACACGCTGGGACTGGAGCTTGACTGGCGCGCCGGCAGCGAAAAGGCGATCGGTTCGTTTAACTATATCGGCGGCGGCAGCAAACTGATTAACGAATTTAACCGCCTGGGGAATTTTATCGCCTTTGAAGAAGACGGCAAACTCAAGGTGGTTGACAAGATTATCAAGGCCGACAAGCTTGCCGCTTCGGCCAAAGTGCTGTCGGCGGAAAGCGGGCTGATAGACATGCCGCAGCCGAATGCTCTGGGCTTAAGCGCCAAAATGCTGCTGGATCCGACCGTTGCCTGCGGCAGTCTGGTCAAGCTTGAAAGCAAACGCATTCCCGCTGCCAACGGCTTCTACTGGGTTTATAAGCTCACGCATGAAGGCGGTTTGCGGGAAAATTCATTTTACACAACGATTGAGGCGCGCAGATTATGAGCGACGTACACGACATTCCGGCTTATAACCCGGCCGACCTGGGCACACTGGAAGGGCTGCTGTTATATTTTAACGACCAGATTAACCTGGACCTTGAATGCTGCCTGCCGGCAATCGTCGTCAGTTATGACCGTGCCGCCAACCGGGCGGTGCTGCAGCCGGCCGTCAGCGAAGTGGCGACTTCGGGACAGAAAATCAGCCGCGACAAGCTGTATGACATTCCGGTGCTGACGATGTCCGGCGGCGGCTATTTTATCAATTTTCCGCTCAGTCCCGGTGATACCGGGTGGATCGTCGCCTGTGACCGCGACATCTCGCTGTTTAAGCAGAATCTGACGGAAACCGCACCGAACACCTATCAAAAGCATCGCTTCAGCGATGCTTTTTTTATCCCCGACAAAGTCAAGAACTTCACCATTGCCGGAACCGACGGCGGGCTGGTGATTTCTAATCTGGGCGGCAACAACAAAATCGTGCTTAACGGCAGCAATCTGGAGATTACTTCGGCAGCGGTCACCGTTACCGGGCCGACCACGTTTAAAAACCCGGTCACGGCCGCAGACAACGTTACGGCGCAAAAAGACGTCACGATTAACCAAAATCTGACGGTTGACCGGAACGCAACGGTCAGCCAGAACCTCGACGTAACGGGGAGCGCCACGGCGCAGAGCCTGCACAGCAAAACCGGCGCAAGCGGCAGCTTTGTCAGCGCCGACAATAAAAACGTCGTGGTTCAGGACGGAATAGTGATAGGAATAGGCTGATGCTTTCAATCGCAACCGATGAAAATAACGACATTTATCTTGATGAGTTCGGCAATCTGGCAACGGTCACCGGCATTGAGGCGGTCGCCCAGGTGTGCCGCAATACGGTGCTGACCACTTACGGCGAGCTGACTTATGACGTTGACGGCGGCATTCCTTATTTTGAAACGGTCTTTACCGACCCGCCCAATCTTGAGCTTTTTCAAAACGCGGTCGTCTCGGCGCTGCAAAACGTCGAAGGCGTCACCCGGGTCAAAAGCTTCAATTATTCCGTTTCCGGCGGAACGCTGTCTTATACGGCCGAAATCGTCACGGCTTACGGAGAGATGACACTCAATGGCTGACATTTACAACTACATTGTCAATACCGGGATTATCGTGCCCGATACCTCGGATTTGAAAAACGACATAACCGCGGAATTTCAGGACGCGCTGGGAGCGGATATGAACACCACGGCCGGCACGCCGCAGGGCCGCCTGATAGACGCCGAAACGCTGGCCCGCTCCAATGTGGTGCGCAGCAATTCGCTCACCGCCAACATGTTTAACATCAATCTGGCATACGGCAAAGCGCTGGATGCGCTGGGAGCCATGTTCGGCCTGTACCGGGAAGGGGCAACGTCCAGCAGCGTGCTGGCAACGATTACCGGCGTCAGCGGCACGGTCATCCCGGCTAACTCCCAAGCCAGTACGGCGAAGGGAGTTATTTTTTACCTCGAAAATCAGGTCACCATTCCCGAGAGCGGCACCGTTCAGGCGGTTTTCCTGAGCCAGGAAAAAGGCGAAATCGCCTGCGCCATCGGCGAACTGAACAAAATCATCGACGGCACTTTCGGCTGGGAGACCATCACCAACGAGGCGCCGGCCGTGCTCGGCACGCCGCAGGAAAGCGACGAAAGCTTCAAATCACGTTTTCCCGAGGGCATTTTTACCGGCAAATCGCTGCTGGAGGACTATGCTTCATCTCTGGGCAAGGTTGAAAATATAAACAGCAGCTATGTTTATGACAATTATACCAGCGAAGTCGTTACCATTGACGGCGTGCAGATTCAGCCGCATTCGCTTTACAGCTGCGTTGAGGGCGGCACAGACGAAGACGTTGCTGAAGCGCTGTTTAACGTCAAATCATCGGGCTGCGGCTACACCGGCAACACTTCGGTCACGGTTACCGATCCGACTTACGGCAATCCCTACACGGTCAAATTTGACCGCCCGGAGCAAATCCTGACAGACGTCAAAGTCACGGTCAAACAGGAATCGGCGGCCGAAGCCGATTTGGAACAGGCAATTATCGACACGGTCCTGTCTTATGCTTCCGGCGGCATTGCCACGGTGCAGGGCTTAAAGGTCAATGTCGATGTCTCGCCGTTTGAAATTGCCGGGGCGCTGAGCTGTACGCTTTCTTCAATTTCGGTTCAGCAGGTTGAGGTCGCGGTGCACGGACAGCCGCTGTCAACTGCGGTTATTCCGGTTAAAATCAATCAGATTGCCGTCATCACGGCGTCAAACATCACGGTGGTCATCAACTGATGAAAATATTCAATCCCGATTATGCGGCCGATTTGCTGCAGGCGCTGCTCTGGCAATATGACAATGCGCCGCGGCTGCAAAAGCTGCTGCAACATAAACAGAACTGGTATAACGCAAACAATACCAGCTTCTGGACGGATTGGTTTGCCAATGTCTTTAACATCAACACCGCCAACGACTTCGGGCTCACCGTCTGGGGCAAGCTGCTGCGGGTCGAGCGAACCTATACCGTCAACGGACAGCCTTATTCGCTGGATACCGAGCAGTACCGCCTGCTGCTGAAAGGGCGGCTGCTCTACCTCGGTATGAACGGTTCGGTGCCGGAAATTAACAATTATCTGCATCTGCTGTTCGGCGAGCGCGGCCCGGCCTATGTGATTGACAATCAGGATATGACCATCAGCTATGTGCTGGAGTTTATCCCTACCGAGAGCGAAAAGGTGGTCTTTCTCAACACCAATATTCTGCCGCGTCCGGCCGGGGTCGGCTATTCGGTCAACGCCATTCCGCGCGGAGACGTTTTCGGCTTCCGCGGTTCGGGGCTGCAAACCTTTAATCACGGCGTCTTTTGGAAAAAAGAAGATTTGAGCAGGAAAGTAAATTCATGAAAAAAAGCGAAATCGTTGCACCCGTCGTTTTAACGACGCCTTTTGCCGCAGACGGGGACAAAAACATCATTCCGGCCACCAATAACCCGTCTTCCGGCGACGCCAGCCAGAATCTGGGCTTTCCGCCGATAACCGGAGAAGACATAAACGCCGGCGGCATTCCGCCCACCCGTCAGGACTTTAACGGCCTGGGTTATATGACGTCGTCGCACAGCTTTTACAACCAGAACGGCAGCTTCTACACATTCAGCCCGGAGGTCTCGGCAGCCATCGGCGGCTATCCGAACGGCGCCATCCTCTGGTATCTGAGCGACGCCGGGGTCAGACTGCTGCAATCAACCAAAGACGACAACACCGACAATTTTATCACCAATCCGTCGGTCATCGGCACCAGCTGGGTCGAAGCGATTCCGACGGTCGCCTTTGTCAACGACGGCCTCGCCAAGCGCAAACTGATAGCTTTTGAAAAAGATCGGAATGTCGGCAATGTCGCCGGAACCTATACCTTAGTTTTGCAGGATTCCGATGAAATAATCAATTTTCCGGTTACCGATAACGTAACAATTACAATTGATTACAGCCAGCTTACTTTTCCTAAACAATATGCTACCTTCCAGTTCAGGTTTTACTTTAAAAGCGGAGCCAAAACAATTGGTTTTACAGCAGGAAAAAATATTGTCTGGATTGGCGGCAATGCGGCCGATTTCACCGACGCCAAGCCGCACTGGGTGGTCCTGCGAATTGATGACAAAACAAGTAACTCAATAGTTTTGTCTGATGCCGGAGCGGAGGGCTAAGCCATGGGAATCCCGTGCAGTTTAGATCCGTTGGGCAGCGGCAATGCCGAACCGTATAAAAAAGGCCAGATACTGGTTGAAATCGCCAATCCGCAAACCACAACCGAACAGGTTATCGACATTCCCAAACCGGGGGTTTATCAGCTTTGGCTGGTCGGCGGCGGCAATACGACCTGCTGGTGCTACATCGGCTGCAACGGTCCGGGGTCGGCGGCCGGCTTTATCGCCAAAATGCATTTTAATGCCAAATGCCGCTTAAAACTGGCCGTCGGCGCCTTTAAAGCCGCTTCCATGCTGCAAGTCTCCGCCTGGAATGCGCCGGATACCTGGTATAATCTGGTGACCTGCAATCCCGGCAACGATGCCCGCGGCGGGGCAGGCGGCGGAGGCGCCATTACCGTCAACCGGGAAAGTACGTTCAACACCTATTTTGACGTCGAGCTGGAAACCAAAGGCAACGGCGGCGGCAACGCCACCTCCTGCGCGGGGTCTGCGGCCAAATCCGTTTATAACAACTACGGGGCTTTTGATGTCAACGGCTACGGCAAATTAGAATATATAAGGATCAGACCATGACAGGCATTCCCTGCAGTCTTGACCCGCTGGGTTCCGGGTTCGGCGTTCCGTTTCAGCCGCAGTTTGTGGTTTTCGAGGGGCGTCCGCAGCCCGAACAGGGCGGACAGGATAACATAAACGCTACGGTAAAGTTGTATCGCGGCATTTATAACGTTATAATTGCGGGGGGGGGGGTCGAACTCGTCTTATGGTGGTTGGGCTGGTTTTGACGGCGCTTCCGGCGCCGGTTTTAAGGGCAATATCAAAGTTACCAAAACGGTTGAAGTTGCGGTTCAGGTCGGGGCCAAAACCAACAAAAACACCTATCCGCTGAGCAAGCCGTCGTTTATCGGCAACTTTATCATTGCCGGCGGAGCCACCGGCGCCGTCGATTACGACAAAGAAGGCGACCCCGGCATCCTCACCATTAATACGGTGGATTGGGCATCGGTTTACGGCGCGCCCGAAATCCAGACCAACGGCCAGAAAGGGGACTCTTTTCAGCCGATACCGGGCACAAACTACGGTCAGGAGTTCTATACCGGCTACCTGAAAATTACATATATAGGGCAACATTTATGATTTACGGCAAATTGAACGGCGGCCTGCTTGAACAGGCGCCTTACCATATGGTTAAAAACAAGGTTGACTATTGCGGCTATAACTTTGACAGCAACCGCGACATGCTGTTGGCTGACGGTTACAAACCGGTAGAAACGCTGAACGACAAAAGCGGCTATCATGACTGCGACGGCACGTTTTCTTTTGTTTTTGAAGAAGAGGCCGACAAAATCGTTGAAAAAGCGGTTTATCAAAAGTACAGCGATGAGGAAAAGGCCCAACAGGTGAGGGATCAGCGCGACCGTCTGCTGCAGCAAACCGACAAACTGATGGTGAGCGATTATCCCATTGAGGCGGAAGCCAAAGCGCAAATGGCCGCTTACCGCCAATATCTGCGCGACATTCCCCAGGGCGAAAACTTTCCCTGGGTCAAAATCCAAACTTTCGATGAATGGAGAGAAAATGCAAACAATTGAAAATATAAGCACCGCCTGGATGCGGGCAGATGAACAGGCCTCTTTTGAAAGCGGAAAAACCTACCAGATTCAAAACGCCGGTGTTAATGAGGTTATCCTGCGGGAAGACGCAGCCGCCCCGGCCGCGGGAAAAGCCGGCATTATACTGTCCCGGGGCATGTTTGTCGATTACAGCCCGGCGGATAATCCGCTCTGGGTCAGAAGTCCGGGGCCTTCGGTTCTCGTCATCTGGGAAAAAAGCAATGCTTAGCCTGCGCATTCCCCGCTTGCAGCTGACGGCCGCTTCCGGCGGCAATCCGCCCGCACCGCTTAATATTCTTGATTTTATTACCGATTTCAGCGGTTCGACGATGACCAATCCGCAGCGCATCTTGCAAGACGGTTATGACTATTTCGTAAACGGAACGGAAATATCGGAATATATTACGGCCACGCTGGATAAAAACGATGTCCTGGTGTTGAAGTTCGGCAGTCCGCTGAATCTTAAGAAAATATCCATTCTGTGCGAAGGCTATAAACTGGTTGAGGCCAAGCCGTGGGAATTCAGCGGCTGGTTTTATCACCCCGACGGCTCCTATCAGGCCAAAGCAAGCCCTAAAGTTTATCAGAATTTTCTGCATACGTTTGAATGGGTGCTGGATTCCGAATACGGGAATAATGTTGATCACATGAGCTTGTCTCTGCAAGGTTACACCAATTATTCGGGAAATTTGAAAATATACGGCATTTATTTTGAAGCAGAAGAATAATCTGGCCGGATATTATTAAAATAGAGGCCGGAGAGAGGGAACTCTCCGACTTCAGGACGGCAATCCTGAAAGTAACAAGCCTCCGGAAGACTCGTCAACCCTCTATACACTCGACAAGTGCGTTTAAACGCCTATCACCGGGAAGACAGAGAGTCAATGGATAATTTGCCAAATACTTTCAGATTGCTCTTAACGCCACATTTTGCGGAGTAGCTGACAGTGGAAAAAGAATTGAAAGACCTCATTAACAATTATTGCCTGTGGGGCATTTTTTTAGGGATTATCACCATGCTCATCCGTCCGTTTATCTCAGTCAAGCAAACTATCAGAGACATGGCCATCACCTTTCTGGTCAGCATGCTGTCGGGCCTGCTGATGGAATACGTCGATATTCCCGTCTCGGTCAAATTCGGCTTCAGCGGCGTTTGCGGACTGTTTGCGGTGCGGATATTCATCATTCTGGAAAATCTGTTAATTCAGGCCGGTGAGAATCCGGTTAAATTTATCAAAAATATTCGGGAGAAAAACGATGACATACCCCCGCGGCATTAGAAACAACAACCCCGGCAATATCCGCCACGGCGACAAATGGCAGGGCTTGGCCGATAAGCAGACCGATGCTGCTTTCTGCGTTTTCAAAGCGCCGGAATGGGGCATTCGCGCTTTGGTCAAAATCCTCCGCAACTACCAGACCAAACACGGCCTGAAAACGGTGGAAAGCATTATTAACCGTTTCGCGCCGCAGATTGAAAACGATACTTCGTCTTATATTCTGAGCGTCTGCCAGGTGCTCAACGTCAAACCCCGCGACGTGATTGACGTCTTTGAACCGGGAATAATGATAAACCTGCTTAAAGCGGTTATCCGGCACGAAAACGGAATCCAGCCTTACAGCGACGAGGTCCTGAAAAAAAGCCTTGAATTGGCCGATAAATAAAAGGAAAGGGAGAGTATGACTTATTTAATCGCTGCATTATCCGCGCTTTTATGGCGAATCCGCGGCGGCTTGTGGAAAGAATATGTTCCGGCCAACAAAATCTGGTATGCGCTGTTTTTCAGCGTTTGTGGCTATTTCCGTTTCGGAAACATCCAGTCTGCCGTCATTGGCTTTATCTGCTGTTATGCCAGCTATCAGCTGTATGGCTGGGGATTGTATATCGGTCGGTTGCTGGAGGGCGGCAAGCTTAATCCGAATTTAGTACAATATCGCGAATGCGAACTGATCGACGATTTGCTCTATTCCTGCCGAATTAATTTCAAGGGAAAAACCGTCTGGCTGTATGAATACCCGAAATTGTTCGGCTTTTGCGGAGTAACGCTGACCGGCCTGATTATCACGTTTCTGTGGGGCTTGTACTTCGGCAGCCTGCCGCTGATGCTCTCCGGCCTCGGCATGGGAATATGCTATTGGCTCGGTGGAAAGCTTGAGAAATTGAAAGCACTGGGAAAATCAGGCTGGAACTGGGGAGAATGGCTGTTTGGGGCTTATCTGGGTTTGCTGCTTGCGGAGATGTGATGAGGTATGCGTTTAGTCTTGTTCTTTTGGCGGTTGCTCTGGGCGGAGCTTATCTGCTTGGCCGCAGCCACGCCGAAATTAAAATTATTACCAAAGAAAAAGAAGTCATCCGCTATGTTGACCGTAAACAAGCTGAAATTCAGTCTCGTCCTCATGCCGGCCGCACTGAGCTGCTTAAACTCATGCACAATGGTCAGCTATAACTATTGCCCGGTCTATCCGACAGCAGGTCCTGAAGTTGCCGCCGAACTCGAAAAAGCCAGCTATTCGGAATTTCCGAACACCTGGGAATGGATCGGACGAATCGATAAATTAAGACAGGAATTGGAACTTTGTGAATGAAAGATAAATTTACACAAAATTTACACAAATCAAACTTGTTTCTATTGTTATCAAGTTAAAACAATATGTTATTTTACTATTTTAACAGCCTTCTAAGCTGTGGGTCAGACGTTCGAATCGTCTAGGGCGCGCCATTTA
>ERZ831634.470-NODE-470-length-49422-cov-6.169871_pt1 | contig 49422 bp, 37 predicted proteins | sample MGYA00519953_ERZ831634 | MGnify/ENA primary metagenome ERZ831634 (study PRJEB31850, sample SAMEA3708718) | human gut metagenome | biome: human gut; feature: human-associated habitat; material: faeces | place: China | collected 2014 ... | reverse complement strand
TCGCCATGTGCCACAAGTGCTGGGTGGACAAGATCCGCGCGCAGAAGGAAGCGGAGGAAAAATGAACCGCCGCGCCAGCCGCATCCTGACGGTCTGCGCTGCCGTGTGGCTGTTGGTCATCTGGGGCCACTCGTGCATACCCGCCACGCAGAGCGGCGCCGAGAGCGGCACGCTTGCCGCTCTGTGCGACGAGACGATCCAGCTCTTCGTCCCCGGCCGCAGCGGCCAGATCGCGGACGTCTGGCTCGACACGGCGGGCTGCTGACGCTGCTGATCTTCCGCCTGTGCCGGAAACGGCCCGAAGCCTGAGAAAACAAAAACCCCATGAGCCTGTGCAGTGTGCACAGACCCATGGGGTCATTTTTATGCCTTATGCCTTCACGCGGCAGACAAGCGCGCCGTTCTCGGCGTCCACGACGAGCGTGTCGCCGGCGTGCAGGTCGCCGGAGAGGATGGTGCGGGCAATGAGCGTCTCGGCGTGGCTCTGCAGGTAGCGCTTGAGCGGACGCGCGCCGTAGACCGGGTCATACCCGTTTTCGATGACGAGCGCCTTGGCGGCGTCGGTCATCTCGAGGTTCAGCGTGCGGTCAGCCAGGCGGCTGCGCAGGGCAGCGATGAGATTGTCGATGATGTGCGACAGGTTGTCGCGCGTGAGCGGACGGAACATGAGGATCTCGTCCAGACGGTTGAGGAACTCCGGCCGGAAGGCACGGCGCAGCTCGCCCTGCACGCGCTCGCGGGCGTCCGCGGTGATCTCGCCGTCGGGGCCGATGCCGTCGAGCAGGTACTGGCTGCCGAGGTTCGACGTGAGGATGATGATCGTGTTCTTGAAGTCCACCGTGCGGCCCTGACTGTCCGTGATGCGGCCGTCGTCGAGGATCTGCAGCAGGATGTTGAACACATCCGGGTGCGCCTTTTCGACCTCATCGAACAGCACGACGGAGTACGGCTTGCGGCGCACGGCCTCGGTGAGCTGGCCGCCCTCGTCATAGCCGACGTATCCCGGAGGCGCACCAATGAGACGCGAGACGGAGAATTTCTCCATGTACTCGGTCATGTCGATGCGCACGAGGTTATGCTCATCATCGAACAGGCAGTCGGCGAGGGACTTTGCAAGCTCTGTCTTGCCGACGCCCGTGGGGCCGAGGAAGAGGAAGCTGCCAATCGGGCGGTTCGGGTCCGCGATGCCCGCGCGCGAGCGCTGGATTGCCTCGGTCACGAGGCGCACGGCCTCGTCCTGACCGACGACACGCTTGTGAATGATCTCGTCGAGGCGCAGCAGCTTTTCGCGCTCACCCTCCATCAGACGGCTGACGGGGATACCAGTCCATTTGCCGACGATATCGGCGATCTCGTTTTCGGTCACGGTGTCGTGCACCATGGAGTTGTCGCCCGTGTGCTTTTCGGCCGCGGCCTCGGCGTCCTTGAGCTGCTTTTCAAGAGCAGGGAGGTCAGAATATTTGAGCTTTGCGGCCTTTTCGTACTCAAGGTTCGCCTGCGCGCGTTCGATCTCGCCGTGCATCTGCTCGATCTGGCTCTTGAGCTGCTTCACGCTGTCCACGCCGCTCTTTTCCGCCTCCCAGCGGGACTTCATGGCGTTGAACTGTTCCTTTTCATCGGCAAGCTCTTTCTTGAGCTCCTCAAGACGGTCGCGGGAGAGCTGGTCGTCCTCTTTCTTGAGGGCCATCTCTTCGATCTCCTGCTGCATGATCTTGCGGCGCAGATCGTCGAGCTCTGCGGGCATCGAGTCGATCTCCGTGCGGATCATCGCGCAGGCCTCATCGACAAGGTCGATGGCCTTGTCGGGCAGGAAACGGTCGGTGATATAGCGGTCGGAGAGCGTCGCGGCGGCGACAAGCGCGTTGTCGTGGATGCGAACGCCGTGATAGATCTCATAGCGCTCCTTCAGGCCGCGCAGGATGGAAATGGTGTCCTCGACCGTCGGCTCGTTGACCATGACGGGCTGGAAGCGGCGCTCGAGGGCGGCGTCCTTTTCGATATACTGGCGGTACTCGTCGAGCGTGGTCGCGCCGATGCAGTGCAGCTCGCCGCGAGCCAGCATCGGCTTTAAGAGGTTGCCGGCATCCATGCTGCCCTCGGTCTTGCCCGCGCCGACGATGGTGTGCAGCTCATCAATGAAGAGGATGATCTTGCCCTCGGACTTCTTGACCTCGTTCAAAACGGCCTTTAAGCGCTCTTCAAACTCGCCGCGGTATTTCGCGCCCGCGATCAGCGCGCCCATGTCGAGCGAGAAGATCGTGCGGTCCTTGAGCCCTTCGGGCACATCGCCGCGCACGATACGCTGGGCAAGGCCCTCGGCGATGGCCGTCTTGCCGACGCCCGGCTCGCCGATGAGTACGGGGTTGTTCTTCGTCTTACGCGACAGAATGCGGATGACGTTGCGGATCTCTGCGTCACGGCCGATGACGGGGTCAAGCTCCTTCGTGCGGGCGCGCTCGACGAGATCCGTGCCGTACTTCTTGAGCGCGTCGTAGGAATCCTCGGGATTGTCGCTCGTCACGGGGGAGGTCTTGACCTTCGCAAGCTCATCGGAGAAGCGGCTTCTCGTGATGCCATGGTTGGAGAGCAGCTGGCGCACGCTCTGCGAGCCCTCGGAGAAGATGGCGAGCATCAGGTGCTCAACGGAGAGATACTCGTCGTGCAGCTTTTCGGCGGTCTTTTCGGCAAGGTTCAGGATCTTGCCGACCTCGGGCGAGGCGTACACCTCGCCGCTGCCGCCGGAGATGCGGGGCAGATTGCGGATCAGCGTGTCGAGCTCGGAGAGTAAGCCGTCGCAATCGACGCCCATCTTACCGAACAGTGACCCAATCAGTCCGCCGTCCTGATCGAGCAGGGCATAGAGCAAATGTTCGGTCGTTACATACTGGTTGCCGTTTTCCTGCGCCATGTTCTGCGCGGTCTTGACGGCTTCCAAAGCCTTTTGCGTATATTTTTCAGCATTCATTCAAGTTCACCTCAAATTCGTGTTTTTTACAATTAAGTGATTAAATCAGCAGCGTTCTGCTTCGCAGATCGCCGCGGTAAGCCATTTCAACATCGCTCGCGGAGAGCGAGCCGTCGAGATAGCCCTTGAGCAGCCGGTCGAAGAGCTGGACATAAGCGCTGATCGCACCGGCGACATCATCGGCAGTCAGCGCCTTTCCGCGTGGCATCGCGAGCGGACGGACGAAGCGCCCGTCGTACAGCGCGCAGGAAATGGAGCTGCCAAGAAGCGGTGCGAGGCACTTGTCTTCGATTTGCACCCACAGCCGGAAGAAGCTCGTCATTGCGGAGATCAGCGCCGTCGACTGCGTGCGGAAGACGATGTTCAGCGTGCCCATCGTCTGGGCGTCGCCATTGCTCAGGTCGACCTCGTACTTGACCGTGGGGCGGTATTTGTACGATAAGCTCGACTTGAGCGACATCGTGGACGAGCCGGGGGCAAAGAATGGCACCAGCTCGCGCGTGGGCGTCATCAGCTCTTCGATGGCCTCAAAGATATCGTTCCAGCGGCGCTCGGGCGTCGGCACGGAAACGTACTCGGCCAAAATCTGGTTGACGAGCGCCGAACGGTTCGTGCCCATCCGGTGAGCCAGCGCGTCGACCTCGCGCACCACATCATCTGACAGCGTCAGACTGTACAGGTTCTTTTTCATCATGCGCCTCCTTGGGGTCCTTTTTCTTTCTGTATGCTATCATAGCACGGGAGCAAACTTTGTCAATAGATTTATATAAATATATTTACGAGTTATATGAGAATTTACACGGAGTTCATAATTGCGAAGGAAGCGGAAAAAGGGAAAAGCCGCAATGAATTTCACTGCGGCTTTTCCCTTTTGAGAGATATGAGAGATGAGAGAATAGCAAATTTACAGTAGGCCTTGGAGCAGGATGATGACGATCAGGATCGGCAGCACCCACTGGAAATAGGGCTTGAGCTTGGGCGAGAGCTTGATGCCCGTGCCCTTGTTGGCCTCGGCGAGATACTTATCGAAGCCCCAGCCCCACTTCATGACGCAGAACAGCAGATACACGAGCGAGCCGATGGGCAGCAGGAGGTTGCTCACAAGGAAGTCCTCGCTGTCGAGCACGTCCTTGCCGAGAATGGGGTGGAAGTCGCTCCAGATGTTGTAGCCGAACACGCAGGGAAGACTCAGGAGCATCAGCAGCACGCCATTGATGAAAACGGCCTTCTTGCGGCTCCAGCCGAAGGTATCCATGCAGACGGCGAGGATGTTTTCAAACACCGCCAGCACCGTGGACATGCTCGCGAACATCATGAAGAGGAAGAAGAGCGTGCCCCAGAAGCGGCCGCCGGACATATTGACGAACACCTGCGGCAGCGTGACGAAAAGGAGGGACGGGCCATTGTCGGGCGCTACGCCGTAGGAGAAGCACGCGGGGAAGATGATGGTGCCGGCCATGAGCGCAACGAAGGTGTCGAGCGCGCAGATGCGGATGGACTCACCGGCGAGGGTGTGATCGTCGGACATGTAGCTGCCGAAAATCTCCATCGCCGCAATGCCGAGCGAGAGGGTGAAGAAGGCCTGATTCATCGCATCGGTGATGAGGCTGCGCAGGCCGTTTTCGCGGATGGAATCCATCGAGGGGAGCAGATAGAACTTCATGCCCTCTGCCGCGCCGGAAAGCGTCAGGCTGTGAACGGCGAGCACGAGAATGAGAAACAGCAGCGCGAGCATCATGATCTTGGACACGCGCTCAAGGCCCTTTTGCAGGCCGAACGAGCAGACGATGAAGCCGACGATGACGATAGCGACTGCTAAAATACCCATTTCGACTGGATCGGACAGCAGCTGGCCGAACACGGCGGACGCGTCCTCCGCGGGCATGCCGGCATAAAACTTACCGCTCAGAAAACGGCCGAAGTAACTCACCATCCAGCCGGAAACCGTTGTGTAGTACATCATCAAGAGGTAGCAGCCGATCAGGCAGAACCAGCCGTGGATGTGCCACTTGGACTTGGGCTTTTCGAGCGTCTTGTAGGCGAGGATCGCGCTCTTGTGGCTCGCGCGGCCGACGGCCAGCTCCATCGTCAGCACGGGAACGCCCATGATGAGCAGGCACAGAATGTAAAAGAGAACAAAATAGCCGCCGCCGTTTTTGCCCGTCACATAGGGGAAGCGCCAGACATTGCCGATGCCGATGGCGCAGCCCGCGCTGACGAGCAGGAAGCCCAGGCGGGAGCGGAACGATTCGCGTTTCATGTTGATCGACCTCATTTGTAAAAGATTTATGAACGATGTGCTTATCTTACCGCAGGAAGATGGGCTTTACAAGACCGATTATCGGATGATATAATAAGCAAAACTTATGTTATGAGGAAATGAGTACATGAATCGCAATCAGCTACGCTATTTTGTCTCCGCCGCGGAGCACCGGAGCTTCACAAAGGCGGCGGAGCAGTATTACATCTCGCAGACCGCGGTGACGCAGCAGATCCAGCAGCTTGAGCAGACGCTCGGCTGCGAGCTCTTCGACCGCAGCACACGCCCCGTAAGCCTGACGAGCGCGGGAAAGTCGTTCCTTTTGGACGCAAAAGCGATCTTAGAGCGCATGAGCCGCGCACAGGAACGCGTGCATGACGCGGCGACGGGCCTGACCGGCACGCTGCGCGTCGGCTACGTGCGCGGCTACGAGCGCAGCGACCTCTCGGTCCTGATGCGCCACTTCCACCAGAAGAACAGCAACGTTCTCATCACCTTCTACCGCTGCTCGACGGATGTGCTGGCCGCGGGGTTACTCCATCAGGAGTATGACATCGTCTTCACTTGGGACTCGACAAACCTGCGCACACAGGAGGGCGTCACGTTTCAGACGGTCGAAAAGGCTCGGCTCGTTGTCGCACTCTATGCGGGCCATCCGCTCACGCAGCGCCGCCAGCTCACGCGGCAAGAGCTGCGCGGGGAGAACATCTTATATATGTCGCCCGACGCCGCGCCCGATTCCTACGGCGACGCCTTTTTCATGCAGCGCTACGCCGAGGCGGGCTACAAGCCGAACATTCTCTTCCGCTCGGCGGACACCGAAAGCATCCTGATGATGGTCGCGGCGGAGGAGGGGATCTCGCTCCTGCCCGACTACTGCACCGACCGCCTTTACAATGCCGACAACCTCGTCTTCGTCCCGCTCGTGGGCGAAGGGGAGGAGGAAGAGATCATCGCCGCCTGGCAGAGCGGCAACCAGAACCCCGCACTGGGACGGTTTTTGACAGAGCTCAATCAAAAAGACCCGCCTTACTGAGGCGGGTCTTTTTGGCGCAAGATCGCGTCAAGCGCTGGAAAATATTTCTTTACCGGGATCGGCAGACCTTCTGCATTGAGAAAGCAGTGGACGGATGTCGCGGTCGCGGCCAAAGCATTCGAAGAGTTGAGAACACTTTTCTTCGCCGGAGAGGTACTGGCAGAGATCACATTCCACTTTATCGAGAACGGCGCAGGGCGGCGAGTGAACAGGCAAAACAGAACGGTGTTCATAAAAAGGTCGCTGATTTACCATGAAGAAGGCGTTGATGCAAGTCGCTTTATATGCTATGCTTATCAGTAAGAAGTCGCTGGCAAACCGTGAGTTGTGGAGGTGAAAACAAATGAAGTATTTAGTTTTATTAGCAGGCTGTGGCCTCGGTGATGGTTCATGTATAGAAGAAGTAATTCTGACGTATGCAGCGCTTGATAAATATGGGTGTGATTACACTCCTGTCGCAGAAAATGTTTCCTTTCAGTCTGTTAACCACCTGACAGAACAGATGGCAGAAAAGCGGAATATCCTTATAGAAGCAGCCCGCATCGGCAGGGGACGCATTAAAGATATTCATGAGGTTGATTTTGCAGAATACGATGCATTGATCATACCCGGTGGAATTGGTTTATTGAACAATTATAGAGACTCCAATGTGATAAAAACGTGCGTCACACATTTTATTAGCGAAAAGAAACCTGTCGCTGCCATGTGTGCGGGAATCGACTTTCTCCGCCGCTTCTATGGAAGTAATCTATTGGCACGTGAGATAGAAGAACTAACTGCTGAAAAATTCTGTTTTGATGCTGAAAACAATGTTTATTACACGCCCGCTTTCAGAAAAACCAACAGTAGCTATACGACACTATTAGGTATCGATTCTATGATTTATGCGTTGAAACAGGCACAAACATTACGATGAAATCTGTTTTGTAGGTTTAATTATTGAACAGAATAACTTATATTCTGCCCGCTGACTATGCCGTATGTGCAATGCACGGCACGTCGCTTTGCATGAAAAAGGGCACACCATCCAGACGCTGTAAACGCCTGAAGGGTGTGCCCTCTATTTGTCGTTATTGGCTTAGTTCAGGAAGTCCTTGAGCTTCTTGCTGCGGCTGGGGTGACGGAGCTTGCGCAGCGCCTTGGCTTCGATCTGGCGGATGCGCTCGCGCGTGACGTTGAACTCCTTGCCGACCTCTTCGAGCGTGCGGGGACGGCCGTCCTCGATGCCGAAGCGCAGCTTCAAGACTTTCTCCTCACGCGGGGTGAGGGTGGAGAGCACATCGACAAGCTGCTCCTGCAGCAGCGTGAACGACGCGGCCTCGCTCGGCTCGCTCGCACCCTCGTCGGGGATGAAGTCGCCAAGGTGGCTGTCTTCCTCTTCGCCGATCGGCGTTTCGAGGGAGACGGGCTCCTGCGCGATCTTCAGGATCTCGCGCACCTTGTCGACGGGCATGTCCATCTCGGCGGCGATCTCTTCGGGAGAGGGGTCGTGGCCGAGCTCCTGCAAGAGCTGACGGGACACGCGGATGACCTTGTTGATGGTCTCGACCATATGAACGGGGATACGGATGGTGCGCGCCTGGTCAGCAATGGCGCGAGTGATGGCCTGACGGATCCACCACGTCGCGTAGGTCGAGAACTTGTAGCCCTTGGTGTAGTCGAACTTTTCGACGGCCTTGATGAGGCCGAGGTTGCCCTCCTGAATGAGGTCGAGGAACAGCATGCCGCGGCCCACGTAGCGCTTAGCGATGGACACGACGAGACGCAGGTTTGCCTCGGCCAGGCGCTGCTTGGAGCGCTCTCCCTTCTTGACGGCAGATTTGAGTGCCTTCATTTCCTCTTCGCTCAGCTCCGTGCCGTTCTTTTCGGCCTCTTCGAGCTTCTGCTTGGCCTCCACGCCCGCGGACATCGCGGTCGCGAGCGAAATTTCCTCGTCCGCCGACAGCAGCGACACCTTACCGATCTCCTTGAGGTACATGCGCACGGGGTCGTCAGTCGAGAAGCTGTCGACCAGCTCGTTCGGGTCGACGAGCTCTTCCTCTTCGATCTCGGCGATCTCCTCCATCGGCGGCTCCACATCGTCGATGCTGCTGTCGATGGCCTCGGCGGTGCCGATGTCGATGCCGAGCGTTTCGAGCGAGTCGTAGATCTGGTCGAGCTGCTCGCTCTCAAGGTTCATCTCGTCGATGGTCTCCATCAGGTCGCTGGAGCTGAGCTTGCCCTTGGCCTTGCCCTTGGCAAAGATCTCCATGAGCTTTTCGCTGCCCTGCAGCAGCGCCGCCGCGGGCAGGGAGGCGACCAGCTTTTCATCCAGCGGGGGATACTTCTCCGCGGGCTTTTCCGCCTGCGCGGTATCCTCGTTCGCTTTCTTGGCCGCTGCGGCCTTTTTCGCTTTCTTCGGCAGATTGATCTCCTCAAAATCCGCCTCGGCGAGCAGCGCGTTGGCCTGTTCCTCCAGCTCTCTGCTGGTCAGCTGTTTTTCTTCCATGTTTGCTTTCCTCCGTTACCCTTATATTTATTCTTTTCCATCGCGGCCATCAGGGGGTCTTCATTGACGGCCGCGCGCTTGTGCGCTTCGTCTAAAATGATAGTGCAGTAGTCGCTGAGCGCCTGTGCACCGTTTTTGAGCGATTCCGGCTTTTGCAGGATACCGATCAAGTGGCTGATCTCCTCCGACGTGAAAAATTCCGCCAGCGCTGGGATGTTCACCTGCCCGCTCTCGCGCAGCTGCGCGCGCAGCGCCGTGAAGAACCGGCCCAGGAGGGGGGAGGAGAAGTCCTCTTCCCGGATCGGCGGATTCTCGCCAAAGAGGGAATCGTCCAGCGTCAAAAGCCGCAGCACGCCTTCTTCGGCAAGCGCCGAGCGAAGGTCTGTATAGCGGATCGACCGCTCGCGCGGCTGGGCACTCGCCGCGGGATTCAGGTCCCGCCGCTCCTGCTCGCGCTTTTCCTTGTAGCGGGCGCGTTTTCGCGCGCGCTCGACCTCGAGCTTCATCGCGTCGGGCGTGATGCCTGCGGCCTCGGACGCGCGCACGGTGTAAATTTCGCGCTCAACCGCGTTCGGCACTGTGGAGAGCAATCCTGCTGCCGCTTCGGCAAAGCCGATACGTCCCTCGTCGCTTTTGAGGTCGAACTTTGACTTGAGCTGCGCCATGCGGAAGTCCATCCCGCTCTCGCTGCCGGAAAGCAGATGCTCAAAGGCGTCCTTACCCTGGAACTTGATGAAGTCGTCCGCGTCCTGTTTGATGTACTCTCCGTCGACGAGCCGCTTGGGGAGCTCGAGCACTTTGACCTGAAAGTCGGTGTTATTGAGAAGCGTCAGCGCCTTCTGCGTCGCGACCTTGCCCGCGTCGTCGTTGTCGTAGCAGAGCACGATCTCCTTCGTGTAGCGACTGAGTAATTGCAGCTGCTCCGTCGTCAGCGCTGTGCCCATCGAGGCGCAAGCATTGTCGAATCCCGCCTGATGCAGCATCACGACGTCGATGTTGCCCTCGACCAAAATAATGTTGCTGCGCTTGCTCTTTTTGGCCAGGTTCAGCCCGTATAAAACGCGCCGCTTGCTGTAAACGATGGTCTCGGGCGTGTTCATATACTTCGCGCCCGGATCGTCCTTGCTGATGATGCGCCCGCCAAAGCCCAGCACATCGCCGCGCACGTCGATGATGGGGAAGATGAGGCGCTTGCGGAATTTGTCGTACAGCCCGCCGTTTTTGCCGCGGATGGCAAGACCCGAGGCAAGCAGCTCGCCGTCGCCATAGCCCTTTTTCCGCATCGCGGTCAGTAAGCCGTCCCACTCGTCCGCCGATGCACCGAGGCCGAAGTTCGTTGCATTGCGCCGCGTGATCTTGCGGTTTTTCATATACTCGAGCACCGGCGCACCCTTGGGCGAGTAGAGCTGATCGTAGTAAAAGCGCGCCGCGTCGCGGTTGAGCGACAGGATGCGCGAACGCAGCCGGCTCTCGTCGCTGTGCTCTTCTTCCGGCACGGGCATGTTCGCGCGCCGTGCGAGAAAACGCACCGCATCGGGGAAGGAAAGGTTCTCCTCCTCCATGATGAAGTTGATGACGCCGCCGCCTTTTTTGCAGCCGAAGCAGTAGCACAGCTGCTTGTCCGGCAGCACGTGGAACGACGGCGTCTTTTCGCTGTGAAAGGGGCAGCAGCCCCACAGGCTCCCGCCGCGCGGCTGGAGCGAGACATAATTGCTGACAACGTCGACAATGTCGTTGCGGGCGATGAGCTCGTCCAAAAACTGACGGTCAAAGGCCATGGCGTCCTCCTTTCTCACTTCTGCGCACGGAACATTTTTCTATCTATGGTATATATACGCCGAAAATGGTTGCTTTCCTTTTTTTGACGGAAAAATTTCAAAAAAATTTTTCTACGCGGAGAAAATTTGACAGACCGTGCCATTTCTCCTATAATTTCCGCAGGAATCGCTGCGCAAAGGGGGCGGAACATCGTGAATATCCGGTTGTATGCGGTAAAATTAGATCGACCGCTCTCAGAAGCGGAACGGTCCACGCTCGCGCGTTTTCTGCCACCTGAGCGGCAAGACCGCATCAAAACATCGGAACCCCTCTGCGCCTACGCGCTGCTCTGCCGTGCACTGCATGAACTTTACGGCTTGGAGGACTTACCGCAGCTTTCCTACGGCGAGCACGGCAAGCCGTACTTTGCTTCGCATCCGGACGTTCATTTCAGCCTGAGCCACACGCGCGGCGCGGCGCTGCTGGCTGTTCACAACGAGCCAATCGGCGCGGATATCGAGTGTCTTCGCCCTGTGAGCGGCGCGATGCGCACGCGCTTTCACGCGGCAAATGACGCGGATTTCTGGCGCCTCTGGGTGCAGCGGGAGAGCCGCTGCAAGCGCGCGGGGATCAGCGCCGTCGCATTGCGGGACAGGGAAGTGCCGAGCTTCCCGAATGAGCGCGTTTTCGCGCTCGAACCGTTCCCCGACTACACCGCCAGCGTCTGTACCTGCTCTGACGCGGACGTTGACAAGCCGATATACCTTACAGTAAAAGAGCTCATATAAAAGGTTCCGAAGAAGTCTCTTCGGAACCTTTTTTGCTTGATTTTTCCTCTTACAGCTCCACGACGATGGGCTCGTGGTGCACTTTCGGCAGCAGCATATTTTTGACGTCGCTCGTTTTGAGCTTGATGGTCGAGGTGCAGAGGCACGGGTGGCAGGAGAAGTACTCCGCCTCATAGGTCTCCTTGTCGATGAGCAGCTGCACGCGGTTTTCATCATCGTTCATCAGGCCGAGGATCGTCGCTGAACCCGGCGTGCAGTGCAGCAAGTCCCAAAGCTGCTCTTCCGGCGCGAACGATAGGCGGGCCGAGCCGATCTGATGGCTCAAGTCCTTCGTATGAAACGCCTTGTGCGGCGGCATACATAAAAGGTAGAAATTCGTCTTCTGCCGGTTGCAGAGGAAGAGGTTCTTGCACACGTCCACGCCGAGCACAGCGGAGACGTCGTCACATTTTTCCATCGTGTCGGCCAGCTCGTGGGTCACGCGCTCATAGTCGATGCCGAGGGAATCCAGAAAGTCGAACGCTGCCGCTTCCTGCGCGGGCAGCTTACCCTCGGGGCGGGAATTGTGATAGATCGGGGAGATTTCCATGTTGCTCTATTTCTCTTCTTTCAGCAGTTTTTCGCCGGCCTTGAATATATCGCCCGCGCCGACGGTCAAAATAAGGTCGCCCGGGCAGGCGATGCGCGCGAGCGCGGCAGTCACCTTGTCGAGTGTAGGGCAGTAAACGGATCCGGGGATCTCGCGGCTCAGGTCCATAGACGAAATGCCGATGTCATTCTGCTCGCGCGCGGCGTAGATCTCTGCCAGCACGACGACGTCGGGTACGCGCAGCTCTTTGACAAAATCGTTAAACAGCGCCTTCGTGCGCGTGTAGGTGTGCGGCTGGAATGCGCAGATGATGCGCTTGTAGGGAAGCGTCTTCGCCATTTCGAGCAGCGCGTGCAGCTCGCCGGGGTGGTGGGCGTAGTCGTCGTAGACGTCCGCGCCGTGGAAGCTTCCCTTGTACTCAAAGCGGCGGCCCGCGCCGGTGAACGTTGCAAGGCCGAGACCGACGGCCTCGCCGCTGACGCCGAGAAGATATGCGGCGCTCGCCGCGGCCAGTGCGTTCATCACGTTGTGCTTGCCGCCCACGCGCAGGGAAACATGAGCGTAGTAACTGCCGCGGATATAGATGTCAAAGCTCGGAAGCCCGTCCGTCCAGGCGACGTTTTCCGCGCGGCACTGCGCGGCGGGATCGTCATAGCTGAACCAGAAGATCGGCTGGGAAATGCCCCTGAGCGCATCGCGCGCGCCCTGATCGTCCATATTGGCGACCACATGTCCGCCGATGGGGACGAGCTCTGCAAAGCGGCGGAACGAGTGTTCCACATCCGCTAAGTCTTTGAAGAAATCGAGATGGTCGGCCTCCACGTTCAAAATGACCGCGACGGTGGGGAAGAAGCTCAAAAACGAGTTGCAGTATTCGCAGCTCTCGGCAATGATCGTATCGCCCTTGCCGACGCGATAACCGGAATGAAGCAGCTGTAACGTGCCGCCAATCATGACGGTCGGGTCTTTCTGCGCGGCCATGAAGATGTGCGTCGCCATCGAAGTGGTCGTCGTCTTGCCGTGCGTGCCGGAGATGCAGAGGGCGTTTTTGTAGCCCTTCATAATAGCGCCCCAAGCCTGCGCGCGCTCGAAAACGGGGATGCCGCGCGTCACCGCGCCGGAGATCTCGGGATTATCGTCGTGGATGGCGGCGGTGCGGATAACAAAGTCGCACTCGCCAAGGTTGTCCGCTGCATGGCCGATGGCCACGGGGATGCCGAGCGAGCGCAGATGCTCGACGGACGGGCCGTCGTTCATGTCGCTGCCCTGGACCTTGAGGCCCATGCCGTGCAGCACCTCTGCCAGCGGGCTCATCGAAACGCCGCCGATGCCGGCCAGATGCGCGCACTTGCCGGGGACGAGATAGGAGAAAATATCCTTCTGATTAGTCATTGTATCAAATCCTTTCCTTGTGCGGAGCACAGGAGATTTACTTTTTATGGATTTTCTATTATAATATAGCGGTGAACGGAGTGCAATGCTAAAAATTTGATTTTTTGTGAGGGTTCCATGCTCTTTTTACCGAAGGAAGTCGAAACGGTCATCACCACGCTGCAAGGCGCGGGTTATTCGCCGTACCTGGTTGGCGGCTGCGTGCGCGAAATGCTGCGAGGCAAAGCGCCGTCCGACTACGACATGACATCCGACGCCCTGCCGCAGGAGGTGCTGCGCCTCTTCGGCAAGTGGGCGCACCCGACGGGATTACAGCACGGCACGGTGACGGTCGTGAGCGGGGGACTGCCCATTGAGCTCACGACGATGCGCCGCGACGGCGCGTACAGGGATAACCGCCACCCAGATTCCGTCACGTTCGGCACGAGCATTGAAGAGGACCTTGCCCGCCGCGACTTCACGGTCAACGCCATCGCTTTGTCGCCGGACGGCACGCTCGTCGACCCCTACGGCGGGCAGGAAGACCTGAAAGCAGGCGTCCTTCGCTGCGTCGGCGAGCCGAAGCGGCGGTTTGAGGAAGACGCGCTGCGCATTTTACGGCTCGTGCGCTTCTGCTCCGTGCTCGGTTTTTCGGCGGAGAAGGAGACCGCCCGCGCCGCGCATGAGGCGCGCGGCCTACTCGCCCACGTTGCGCATGAGCGCGTGTATGCGGAGATGAACAAGCTCCTGCTCGGTGAGAACGTGGGGGAGACGCTTTTGACCTTTTCAGACATTCTGGGCGTGCCGATCCCGGAGATTTCACCCTGCGTCGGCTTTGACCAGTGCAATTACCACCACTGCTTCGACGTCTGGGGTCACACGGCGCGCACTGTCGCCGCCGTGCCGCCAAAGCGGGAGCTGAGATGGACGATGCTCTTCCATGACCTCGGTAAGCCCCTGTGCCGGACGTTTGACGAGCAGGGTGTCGGACATTTTTACGGTCACACGGCGATTTCCGCTCAAATGGCGGAGGACATCATGGCACGGCTGCACTTTGAAAAGGCGCTGCGTGACAGAATACGCGCGCAGCTCGCCTGTTTCGACGATATGTTCCGTCCCGAGCGGGCGGCCATCCATAAGGAGATGGCGCGCCTCGGCGCGGAAACGGTGCAGAATCTTCTCTATACCAAACAGGCGGACAATGCCGCGAAAGCGCCCGCGGGATTAGAGCGTGCGCAGGCGCTGTGGCACGAAGCACAGAAAATCTACGACGAGCTGATTTCAGAGGGCGCGTGCTGCTCGATCCACGAGCTCAAGATCAGCGGGGAAGACCTCGCCGCCCTCGGCTACCACGGGCGTGAGATCGGCGCGGTGCTTGCGCGGCTTTTGGACGAGGTCGCGGCGGAAAAACTCCCCAACAAGCCCGAGGCGCTGCAAGCGCGCGCCGTGCGGCTGTGGCGCAGCGGCTATGCGCGCCATACGATGAAAGAAAACGAGACCCATTGACGGAGGTTAACGATATGGCAAATCTGATGGATTATCTGGACTGGCGCGGGGATCTGACGCTCGAAATTTCGCCGTTCAACGAGGTGGACGCGCTGATTCTGGCAGAGCTGAGCTTTGTCGACTTTGACGGCATCGTGCCGCCTCCCGAGCTCGGGCGCGGCCTGCCGCTGAACGAGGCGGCGGAGGCGTTTTTCGCCCGCCATGGCGGGAAGGACGTCCCCATGGGTGTCCTCGTGCCGGACACGATCTCGAAAATGCTGCGCAAGCTGATGACGAGCCCGCGCTTTCACAATATGACGCTTAACGGCTACACAGCGCTGCTTGACGATTCCATCGAGCAGCAGTTTGCGGCGCTGACGATCGACCTTGGCAACGGCAGCATCTATATCTCGTTCCGCGGCACGGACGATACGATCGTCGGGTGGAAGGAAGACCTCAACATGGGCTTTTTGGAGGAGATCCCCTCGCAGAAGCAGGCGGTCGAATACGTCGCGCGCGTCGCGCGGCAGTATGGCGACAAGACCATCCGTATCGGCGGGCACTCCAAGGGCGGCAACCTCGCCGTTTACAGCGCGGCCAAGAGCAGCGGCGAGATCCAAGAGCGTATCGTCGCCGTCCATAATAACGACGGCCCCGGCTTCGCCTGGGACATCAGCGAGACGCCGGGCCACAAGCGCATCGCAAGCCGCATCCATACCATCCTGCCGCAGACGTCTGTCGTCGGCATGCTGATGGAACATGAAAAGCGCTATCAGGTCGTGCATTCGACCTATGACGGCCTTTACCAGCATGACGGGTTTTCCTGGCAGGTGCTGGGTACGCAGTTTGTCCACCTCGACGACTTCTCCCGCGAGGGAAAGCTCGTCGATGAAACGCTCTCGTCCTGGGCCGATTCGCTCAACACCCAGCAGCGCGAAGCGCTGGCCGACGCGCTGTACAGCGTCTTCACCGCCTCGGGCGCAAAAACGCTCAGCGAGCTCACCGAGGAAAAGCTCAAAAGCGCCGCAGCGATGCTCAAGACCTATAAAAACCTCGACCGCGAGACCCGCCGCATGGTGACTGAGGCGTTCATGCTGTTTTTCAAACTCGGCACGAAGAACTTCGTCCTCGACACGCAGGAGGAAGGAAGCCGCGAGATCGAAAATATCCGAAAAAAGATCTCGGAACAATACCAGAAATTGGTGGAGCGCAAGAAGTAAATACAGCATTCCCGCTGCGCGGGGAGCGTGTTTCCCCTGCATTCCGCAGGGGAACGGGACAAAGGGGCCATTCTCTTTCGCAAAAGAGAATGGCCCCTTTGGAACCCCAAGAGAAAGGCTTTGCATTGGCAGATTGGCAGTTGAAGAGCTGCGCGGCCTGCGGAATCAGGTGCCTGCCGGGTGTTGTATCTAAACGACTTGGTTTGCTTCTATCTTCGCTGTCGCTTTGCCTGCGATTCGGTAGCCTTACGCAATTTCCGCCTACTTTGGACTTGTACAGATTTGCTATTGCCTGCCGAGGCGGCTTTGCTGGCGCTCGCCGCAGTACGCACTACCAAGACGATATGCATTGTCAGATGATTAGGCTGCACCAAAACAAGATGAGCAGAGCGGCAGCGGATGATAGAAGTAGGCCAAATCGTATAGCAATACTAACGCGGCTTCGCCGCGCGCAGGGAAGTGCAATCGGCAAGCATCGCACCTCTCCGAGCTGCTCGCTTGCAATGAAAATTTTCTCTGGGAGGGTGTAAGGGAGGGGGATCTCTTTTTCAAAAAGAGATCCCCCTCCCTTATTATCGCACCCCTGCGCGGCGCAGGGAACAAATGCAGCGCTGTCGCGCTGCCATATTATTTTTTTTACTCTGCGCTCGGCAGCTTCGCTGCGGGCTTCATCAGCAACGCGCAGATGACGATCGCGAGGATCGTGTTCGGCAGCATATACGTGCCGTTGTACAGCACGGAGTAGAACACGGGAGACGTCATGGTCATGCCCATGAATTCCTCGGGCATATACTGCGCGTAGACCGTCACACCGGAGATAAAGTGGATGACAAAGCGGCCGAGGCAGCCGACGAACGCGGCGAGCGGGAGCTTGGAATAGTCGTTGCCCTTCACGCGGAAAAGGCCCGCAAGGCCGACCGCGCCGTAGGCGACGGAATAGTCGAAGATGATGGACACCCAGCTCACGGCGAAGCCCTCGGCGAAGAAATACTTGAGCGTGCCGAACGCGACGCCCGCGAGGATGCCCCAGGGCGCGCCATAGCGCACGGCGAAGAGGATGAGCGGGACCATCACAAGGGTGATCGAGCCGCCGAAGCCGCCAAACGACAGACCGATGGGAATTTTGAGATAGCTCAGCACAAGGGCGAGCGCGATGCAGATGCCGCCCTCGGTCAGGCGGCGGGTGCTGGAATGGGTGGACGTGTTGCTCATAAGGGATTCCTCCTAAAGATATGGTCCCTGTCCGCGCCGCGGCACAAAAAAAGCACCGCGGCGTCGACGTCACGATGCAAAGCTCAGGAAAGATCATCTTTGCATTCCTACGCCGGCATTACCCGGATCAGGTCTGAGGGACAGCGACGGCGATACGCCGCATCACAGCCGGCTTGCGCCAGCGCCCCTTGCAGGTATGGCGATATCTTAGTCCAATGTTCAAAATTTGTCAAGGATTTGAGGCAAAAGCGTGATTCCGAAAATAGAATATCGAAATTTAGAATTTGTGTTGCGTCTTTGTTGTGCCTGTGCTACAATAAAATTAGTTAGGCAACCAAAATAATTGTGATATTTGTGATTTTCTCGTGAACAGGAGATCTGAAATGGCTGCATTCGTTGTCAACGGTACACCGGTCACGGTGGAGAAAAATCAAAAACTCATCCGCTATCTTCGCGACGAGCTGCATCTGACCAGCGTCAAGGACGGGTGCAGTGAGGGCGCGTGCGGCACGTGCCATGTCCTCATCGACGGCAAGCCGACGAAAGCCTGCATCCCTCAGACAGACAAGCTGGAGGGGAAACATATCGTCACGGTCGAGGGACTTTCCGCCTTTGAAAAGGAGGCCTTTACCTACGCTTTCGGCGAGGCCGGAGCCGTGCAGTGCGGCTTCTGCATCCCGGGCATGGTCATCTCGGCCAAGGGGCTCATCGACCAGAATCCAGACCCGACACGCGAAGAGGCGGCCTTTGCCATCCGCAACAATATCTGCCGCTGCACGGGCTATGTCAAGATCATCGACGGCATCCTGCTTGCGGCGAAGATTTTACGCGAGGGGAAAATTCCCGAAAAGAAGGAAGACTTTCAGGTTGGCTCGCGCGTGCACCGTATCGACGTCGCCGAAAAGGTACAGGGCTATGGCAAGTACCCCGATGACGTCTATGTTGACGGCATGTGCTATGGCGGCGCGGTGCGCAGCCAGTACCCGCGCGCCCGCGTGCTCTATATCCGCACGAAAGAGGCGGAAGCGCTTCCTGGCGTCGTATGCGTGCTGACGGCAAAGGACATCCCGGGCCAGCAGAACGTCGGCCACATCCAGAAGGACCAGCCGACGCTCATCGGCGAGGGGGAAATCACGCAGTATCTCGGCGACGCGGTGGCGCTTGTCTGTGCGCGCGATCAGGAAACGCTTGAAAAGGCGAAAAAGCTCGTGCGTGTCGTCTACGAAGAGCTTCCCGCGGTCTACGGGCCCGAGGAGGCGTCCGCCCCCGGTGCGCCCGAGGTCATCATGGGCAACCGCGGCAATTTGCAGGCGCACCGCCACGTTGTGCGCGGCAACGCAGACGAGGCCATCAAACATTCCAAATACGTCTTACACGAGAAGTTTGAGACTCCGTGGACGGAGCACGCCTTTTTGGAACCCGAGTGCTGCGTGGCGCTCCCGCTTGAAAACGGCGGCGTGAAGCTGCTGACGACCGACCAGAGCGCGCACACCACCCAGCACGAGTGCTCGGCGATGCTCGGCGTCGACTTTGCCCACTGCCAGGTCGAAAATATGCTTGTCGGCGGCGGCTTCGGCGGGAAAGAGGACATGTCCGTGCAGCACCACGCCGCGCTCATCGCGTACATCGCGCGCGTGCCGGTGAAGGTGAAGCTCTCGCGGCAGGAATCCATCCTCGTCCACCCCAAGCGCCACCCGATGTGGATGGACTTCACGATGGGCTGCGACGAAAACGGCATTATTCAGGGCGTAAAGGCGAGCGTCGTGTCCGACACGGGCGGCTTTGCCTCACTCGGCGGCCCCGTGCTCGAGCGCGCGTGCACGCACGCCGCGGGCCCGTATCACTATGAGAATTTTGAGATCGAGGGCCACGCCTACTATACGAACAATCCGCCCGCGGGCGCGTTCCGCGGCTTCGGCGTGACGCAGACCTGCTTTGCGACTGAAACGCTACTCAACGAGATGGCCGACCTTGTCGGCATCTCCCCGTGGGAAATTCGCTACCGCAACGCCATCCGCCCGGGCGAGGTGCTGCCGAACGGCCAGATCGTCGGCCCCGAAACGGGCCTTGTCGAAACGCTCGAGGCCATCAAGCCCTACTATGACGAAGCGGTCAAAAACGGCGAGCCGGTCGGCCTTGCCTGCGCGATGAAAAACGCGGGCGTCGGCGTCGGTCTTCCCGACTATGGGCGCTGCAAGCTCGTCATCGGCGAGGACGGCAAGGTCCATATCCGCGCGGGCGCATCCTGCATCGGTCAGGGTCTCGGCACGGTGCTGGTGCAGCTCGTCGTGACAAACGCAAAGCTCACGCGCGATCAGGTCGTCTACGACGGCAACAGCACGTTCATAACGCCTGACAGCGGCGATACCTCCGGCTCGCGCCAGACGCTCGTCACCGGCGAGGCCTGCCGCCGCGCATGCCTGTTGCTGCGCGACGCGATGGAGTACCGCTCGCTGAGCGATTTGAAGGGGCAGGAGTTTTACGGCGAATACTACGCCAAGACGAACCCGCTCGGCGCAAATGTGCCGAACCCCGTCAGCCATGTCGCCTATGGCTACGCGACGCAGATGTGCATTCTCGACAAGGAGACGGGCAAAATTAAAAAGATGGTCGCCGCGCACGATGTCGGCAAGGCCATCAACCCGCTGTCCTGCGAAGGGCAGATCGAGGGCGGCGTCGTGATGAGCATGGGCTACGCCTTGACAGAGCAGTACCCGCTCGACCACGGCAAGCCCACGGCAAAATACGGCACGCTCGGCCTGTTCCGCTCGCATCAGATCCCCGAGATCAAGGCGATCGTCATCGACAAGCCGGGATTAAACCTCGCCAACGGCGCCATCGGCATCGGTGAGATCACGTCCATCCCCACGGCGCCGGCCATCGCGCAGGCGTATTACCGCTACGACGGCGAGCGCCGCCGCAGCCTGCCGCTCGACCATACGCCGTACAAAAAGTAATACAATCAGGAGAGAGCTATGAAACGCGTTCTCATCATCTATACCGGCGGCACCATCGGTATGACGCGCACGGAAAACGGCTACGCGCCGCGCGCGGGCTACTTCCGCGCCGCGCTCGATGCCATCCCCGACCTCCGCGCACCGGAGATGCCGGAGTGGGAATTCTACGAGCTCTCGCCGCTGCTGGATTCATCCAACATGACCGTGCGCGAATGGAACTGCATCGCAGAGCTGATCGCGCAGAAATATGACGATTACGACGGCTTCGTTGTCCTGCACGGTACGGACACGATGGCCTACACGGCCTCGGCACTGTCGTTCATGCTCGATGGGCTCGACAAGCCCGTGGTGCTCACGGGCTCGCAGATCCCGCTGTGCGAAATTCGCAGCGACGGGCGCGACAACCTCATCACCGCGCTGCTGATTGCGGGGGAAGGCATCGTGCGCGAGGTGTGCCTGTACTTCGGCGGAAAGCTGCTGCGCGGCAACCGCGCGACAAAATACTCCGCCGACGGACTCATCGCTTTCGTTTCGCCCAACTACCCGAGCCTTGCCGAGGCGGGCATTTCCATCAAATATAACGAAGCCGCCCTCCTGCCGCGGCAGGAAGGCGGGCTCAAGCTCCAGACGCTTGATAATATTCCCATCGGCGTCATCAAGGTATTTCCGGGCATTCAGTTTTCGCTGTTCGAGGCCATTATGACCGAAAAGCTCCGCGGTATCGTCATCGAGACGTTCGGCGCGGGCAACATCCCCGGCGACGGGAACGCGCTGCTGCCCATCATCCGCAAGGCGTTTCAGAACGGCACGGTGCTCACGGTCTGCTCGCAGTGTCCGCAGGGCGCGGTGTCGCTCGGCACCTACGAAACGTCCAGCGCGCTCAAGCGCGCGGGCGCGGTCAGCGGACTCGACATGACGACCGAGGCCGCCGTCGCCAAGCTCTACTATCTCTTCTCCTGCGGCTACGACAAGGAGAAGATCAAGCAGGCAATGGAAGAAGACCTCCGCGGCGAGATCAGCGTTTCTTAAGCGCTTCGAGCGCTTCCTTCGTGTCAACGTCGCAAAGCTCCGTCTCCGGCGCTTCAAAGAGCAGCAGATCATCTAAATGCCTCTTGATGACCGCGCTGCCGCCGACATCGCCCTCAAGCGATAAAAGCTCAGGAAAGAAGCGGGCAGGGAAGAGGCAGGGGTTGCCCCGCACGCCGTTGTGTCCCAATCCGACGATGTTTTTGCTGTGCGCGCGGAAGAACTCAAGCTCCTGCGCGACGGTCTTGCGCCTGAGCATCGGCTGGTCGGCCACCATGAAGCAGAGCGCGTCACAGTCTGACAGCGCCGCCGTGCCGAGGTGGATCGTCTCGCTCTGGCCGCGCTCGGGATGCTCATTCCGCAGAGCTTCAAAGCCAAACTTTTTGGCGGCCGCTTCCACGTTTTCATGCTGCGTCACGACCAGCACGCGGGAAAAGCTCTCCCGCGGGATCGCATCGAGCGCATGCTCGATAAGCGGCTTTCCGTTTACCATCGCGGCGAGCTTGTTCTCGCCAAAGCGCGCGGCACTGCCCGCCGCCATGACTACGCATCCTATTTTCAACGTGTTATCCATCTAAAATCACCAGTCATTCGTTTCTTTTTCACCAATCGGCAGAAAAAAGCGGATAAAATGGTACATCCGCGATCATTTGTATTATATCACGCATGCAGCACTGTACACGCTGTGCGAAATGTGCTAAAATAATAGCAAAGGAGTTGCAGATTTCGAGCAAAACCGACAAAGCGGCTGCTCGGAACAGGAGGTAGACAGATGAGCAAGGTAGGAAAAAGCGAGATCCGCGTCGATGCGTTCGACAAGGTCACCGGACGCACGAAATACTATGAGGATCGGATGCCGGCCGGTGCGCTCTATGCGCGCATCAAGCATTCCACCATCGCGCACGGATTTGTCAAATCAGTCGACAAGTCCGCGGCGGAGGCCATCCCCGGCGTTGTGAAGGTGCTGACCTGCTTCAACGTGCCGGAGCACTGCTTCCCGACGGCGGGCCATCCCTGGTCGATGGACCCGGGGCATCAGGACGTGGCCGACCGCAATCTTTTGAACCGCCATGTGCGCTACTACGGCGACGACGTCGCGGTCGTCATTGCGGAGGATGAGGTCTCGGCCATGCAGGGCGTGCGCGCGCTGAAGGTCGAATACGAGGAACTCCCGTTTGTGCTCGACGTGCAGAAGGCCATGGAGCCCGACGCGCCCTGCATCCACGAAAATTTCCCAGGGAATATCCTGAAGCACACCGATATCCGCAAGGGCAATTATCAGCAGGCGATCAAAGAGCCCGGCCTCATCAAGGTCGAGGGCTGGTACAACACCCCCACCGTGCAGCACAGCCACATTGAAAACCACGGCTGCTACGCTTACGAGGAAAATGGCCGCATCGTCGTCGTGTCCTCCACGCAGATCCCGCACATCATCCGCCGCATCGTCGGTCAGGCGCTCGGGCGTCCGTGGGCGGATATCCGCGTCATCAAGCCCTACATCGGCGGAGGCTTTGGCAACAAGCAGGATGCGCTCTATGAGCCGCTGTGCGCGTGGTGCTCTACGCAGGTGCACGGAAAATGCGTGCGCATCGACTGCTCGCGTGAAGAGACATTCGTCAGTAACCGTGTGCGCCACTCGATCCGCTTCCATATCATCACGTGGCTCCATAAGGACGGCTCGATTGCCGCGCGCAAGGTCGAGTGCTTCTCCAATCAGGGCGCGTATGCCTCGCACGGCCATTCGATCGTCGCCAAGGCCATGGGCTCGTTCCCGCAGATCTATCCCTGCGACAATTTCGAGGGCGACGCTTACACCGTGTACACAAACCGCCCCGCCGCAGGCGCGATGCGCGGCTACGGCATGCCGCAGGCGTCGTTCGCGGACGACGCGAACATCGACGAGTGCGCGAAGGCCGTTGGCATGGAGCCGCTCGAATACCGCATGAAGTACATCATGCCCAAGGGCTTCCACGACGGCTTCTCAGGTAACACGAACTACTACGATTCCTTCCGCGAATGTCTGGAAAAGGGGAAGGAGTACATCGAATACGACAAAAAGCGCGAGGAGTATGCCAAGGACATCGGCCCCGTCCGCCGCGGCATCGGCGTGGCGGCCTTCTGGTACAACACGGCGGTGTATCCCATCTCGCTTGAAACGTCCTCGAACCGCATGCTCCTGAATCTCGACGGCACGGTGACGATGCAGTGCGGTGAGACGGAGATCGGGCAGGGCGCGGACACGGCCTATGCGCAGATGACGGCCGAGGCCGTCGGCCTCAAGAGCTATCACGACGTGCGCGTCGTCTCATGTCAGGATACGGACATCACGCCCACAGGCCTCGGCGCTTACGCGAGCCGTCAGACCTACGTCGCGGGCTTCTCCATCCGCCAGACGGCGGCGCTCCTGCGGCAGAAAATTCTTCAGTACGCGACAAAGCTCACCCGTCAGGCAGTTTCGAATATGGATATTGTTGACGGAAACATCATCCGCAAGGGCGACGGCATGGTGCTCATGTCGCTGAAAGACCTTGCGATGACCGCGCAGTACAATGCCGCGGACTCCGAGCACATCACCGCCGAGTCGACCTACACCATCCGCAACAACGCCTATTCGTTTGGCTGCACCTTTGCCGACGTCGAGGTGGATATCCCGATGTGCAAGGTGACGCTCAAGAAGATCATCAACGTCCACGACTGCGGAAATCTCATCAACCCCGCCCTTGCGGAAGCACAGGTGCACGGCGGTATGTCCATGGCCATCGGATTTGGCATGAGCGAGCAGCTTTTATTCGACGAGAAGACGGGACGCCCCCTCAACAATAATCTTCTCGACTATAAGCTCTCGACGTTCATGGACCACCCGCATCTCGAGGCGCAGTTTGTCGAAAATCCGGAGCCGACGTCGCCGTTCGGCACGAAGGCGCTCGGCGAACCGCCCGCGTGCTCGGGCGCGCCCGCCATCCGCAACGCCATCTACAACGCCACCGGCGTCGCCATCGACACCGTTCCCATCACCCCGCACGTTCTGTACGCCGAGTTCAGCAAGGCGGGGCTCATCCACGACAGCTGGAAGGAGGAGAATTGAGCCATGTATGACATGAAAGCACTCTATGAGGCGGAAAGCGTCGAAAACGCCGTCGCCCTCCGCTTGGAGCATCCCGAGGCGCAAATCATCGCCGGCGGCAGCGACGTGCTCGTGCAGATGCGCGAGGGCAAGCGCGCCGGGAAGGAGCTCATCTCGATCTACGGCCTCGACGAGCTGCGCGGCGTGAGCATCGACGAGGAGGAGAACATCCGCATCGGCTCGCTTTCGAGTTTCTCGCACATCACGCGTGACCCCATCATTCAGAAATATATCAACGTTCTCGGCGAGGCGGTCGACATGGTCGGCGGCCCGCAGATCCGAAACATCGGCACCATCGGCGGCAACACTTGCAACGGCGTGACGAGCGCGGACTCCGCCTCCACACTGCATGCGTGGGAGGCCATCGTGGAGCTGACGGGGAAGGACGGCATCCGCCGCCTGCCCATCAAAGACTTTTACATCAAGGCCGGTCAGGTCGACATCCGCGTGGAGGATGGCGAGATCCAGACCGCCATCCTCATCCCAAAGGCGAGCTACGAAAACTGCTATGGCTACTACATCAAGTACGCCATGAGAAACGCGATGGACATCGCGACGCTCGGGTGCAGCGTGAACGTGCGCCTGTCGCCCGACAAGCAGACTATTGAGCGCGCCCGCATCGCCTACGGCGTTGCCGGTCCTGTGCCGATGCGCTGCCCGAGCGCGGAGGCAGCTGCCAAGGATAAACCCTTGACGCTTACGACGGCGGAACAGTTCTCACTCGCCGTGCTCAACGATATCCACGCGCGTGACAGCTGGCGCGCCTCCAAGGCGTTCCGCGAACACATCGCGGTCGAAATGGCCAAGCGCTGCCTGATCGAGTCTATCAAACGGGCGGGAGGTGTCATCAAATGAGTCAGTACAAGCTGGTGCGATTCAACTTAAACGGCAAGGACGTTGAGAAAATGGTCGACGTGCGTGCGTCGCTGACCGATATGCTGCGAAACGATTACCATATGACGTCCGTGAAGAAGGGCTGCGAGGTCGGCGAGTGCGGCGCCTGCAACGTCATCATCGACGGCGAGGCATTCAACTCGTGCATCTACCTCGCCGTCTGGGCGGACGGCAAGCACATCCGCACGCTCGAAAGCCTGATGGGGCCCGACGGCGAGCTGAGCGACATCCAGCAGGCGTTCATTGAAGAGGCCGCTGTCCAGTGCGGCTTCTGCACGCCGGGCTTCATCATGACTGCGGTCGAGATCTTGGAGACGAACCGCCTCTACACCGATGACGAGCTCAGAAAGCTCCTCTCCGGCCATCTGTGCCGCTGCACGGGCTATGAAAATATTCTGCGCGCGGTGAAAAAGACGATGTATCGCCGCCTCGGCCTGCCGCTTCCGGAATAAGGCCGTGCCTTTACAAAATCGAAACAGGAAAAAATATTGTCTTCTTACGAAATCGGTGCTATAATCCAAATAGCACCGATTTTGTTTCAAGGCGCGAAAAAGGAGGAATCTTTATGGTCATTACGGTTGGCAGACAATACGGCAGCGGCGGACGCGAGATCGGCACGATGCTTGCCAAGCAGCTCGGCATCGCCTATTACGACGACATGCTGCTCAAGGAGGCGGCAGAGGAGAGCGGACTTTGCGAAGAGCTGTTCCGTTCCTTTGACGAACGCCCGAAGAGCTTTCTCTATTCCATCGCGATGGACCCCTATTCCTTCTCGATGAACCATGTGACGCCCAAGGGCTCCATCGAACAGCAGGTGTACCTGGCGACCTACGACACGATCAAAAAGCTCGCCGACAAGGGCCCCTGCGTCCTGATCGGCCGCTGTGCGGACTACGCGCTCAAGGATCGCGACGACGTCATCAATCTCTTCATCACGGCTCCGCTCGAAAACCGCATCAAGCGCGTTGCCGCCCGCAACGGCATCAGCGAGAACGAGGCGAAAGACCGCATCAAGAAGACGGATAAGTCCCGCGCTTCCTACTATAACTACTATTCCGCCAAGGACTGGGGCGATGCCAAGAGCTACGACCTCTGCATCGATTCGAGCCTGCTCGGCATCGATGGCACGGTCGAGCTTTTGAAGGACCTTATCCGCATCAAGGGCATCAAGTAAACGAAAAATCTAAAAAAGCAGCCGTATGAAACGGCTGCTTTTTTCCGCTATCCACGGCGGTTCAACTTGACGAAAAAGGGAAGAGCGAATTTGTGAAAAAAGTTTACGCTTTCCCCCTATGCAAAAGAGCAAAAATACGCTAAAATAGTAACTGTGAAAATTTGAACTTGTTCCTGAAAGGGGAGATTATGAGCATGGCTCAACTCAAGTATAAGCGCGTGCTGCTCAAGATCAGCGGCGAGGCGCTGGCGGGCGACAAGCACTTCGGCTTCGACTTCGACGTCGTTTCCAAGGTGTGCGACGTCATCAAAAAGTGCACGGACATGGGTGTGCAGATGGGCGTCGTCATCGGCGGCGGCAACTTCTGGCGCGGCGTGAAAAACGGCGAGGGCTACATCGAGCGTACCCGTGCCGACCACATGGGCATGCTGGCCACGGCGATGAACTGCATGGCGGTCGCCGATGTGCTCGAGCAGAAGGGCGTCGACGTGCGCGTGCAGACGGCGCTGGAGATCAAAGAAGTCGCCGAACCCTACATCCGCGCCCGCGCCATCCGGCATTTGGAAAAGGGCCGCGTAGTGCTCTTTGGCTGCGGCATCGGCTCTCCGTTCTTCTCGACCGATACGGCGGCGGTGCTGCGCGCGGCGGAGATCAATGCCGACGTGATCCTGCTCGCCAAGAACATCGACGGCGTTTACAACGCCGACCCCGCTAAGGACGCGAGTGCCGTCAAGTACGATGCCATCTCCTATGAGGACGTGCTGGCTCAGCACCTTGCGGTCATGGACTCCACGGCCACGTCGCTTTCGATGGACAACCACATTCCTGTGCTCGTCTTCGCGCTCAAGGACCCGGAGAACATCATCCGTGCGGTCGAGGGCGAGAAGATCGGCACCATTGTTGGCGAAAACTGAGCGACCCCGCACTTGCGGTTTTACGATAAAAATTTTTGAGGAGGTATCCCCATGAATAAAGAAGATTACAAGGTTTATTCCGACAAAATGAGAAAGAGCATCGACGCGGTGAACGCGGACTTTGCCTCTGTGCGCGCAGGCCGCGCCAACGCCTCTGTGCTCGACCGCATCAGCGTCGACTACTACGGCTCTCCCACGCCCATCCAGCAGATCGCGGCCATCGCTTCTCCCGATCCGCGCCAGCTCGTCATCACCCCGTGGGACGGCACAGCCCTCAAGCCCATCGAGCGCGCCATTCAGGAGTCTGACCTTGGCATCAACCCGCAGAACGACGGCAAGTCCATCCGCCTGAACTTCCCGCAGCTCACGGAGGAGCGCCGTAAGGAGCTCGTCAAGCAGATCCATAAGTATTCCGAGACCGGCAAGGTCGCCATCCGCAACATCCGCCGCGACGCGATGGAGGCCTTCAAGAAGAAGCAGAAGGCCAGCGAGATCACCGAGGACGACCTGAAGGTCGCCGAAAAGGACCTGCAGAAGCTGACCGACGACATGTGCAAAGAGGTCGACGCCCTTCTCGAGAAGAAAGAGAAGGAGCTCATGGCGGTCTGATATGGGGCTCTTTTCCAAAGAGAACAAGGCAGGGCAGGTTGATTTAAACAACCTGCCTTGTCATGTTGCCGTCATTATGGACGGCAACGGCCGCTGGGCGCAAAAGCGCGGCCTCCCGCGCTCGGCCGGTCACAAGGCGGGGGCGGAGACATTTCGAAAGCTCGGCACCTACTGCAAGAACCTGGGCATCGACTATCTGACGGTCTACGCCTTTTCGACCGAAAACTGGAAGCGCCCGAAGGACGAGGTCGACGGCATCATGCACTTACTCGAGCAATATCTGCACGAGTGCATCGACACGATGGAAAAGGACGGCAACCGTCTGCGCTTTCTGGGCGATTTAAGCGTCCTGACGCCGGAACTTCGGGAACTCATCGATGAGACGAATGAGATTTCATCCCGCATCGAGGGCTTTCAGGCGAATGTCTGCCTCAACTACGGCGGACGCGACGAGATCCTGCACGCCGCCCGCGCCTTCGCGCGCGACTGCGCGGCAGGGGAGCAGGACGCGGACGCTTTGACCGAGGAGGGCTTTTCGCGCTACCTCTATTCATGCGGACTTCCCGATCCCGACCTTCTCATCCGCCCGGGCGGGGAGAAGCGCATCAGCAACTACCTTTTGTGGCAGTGCGCGTACAGTGAGTTCTACTTCTGCGACACGCTCTGGCCCGACTTTACGGAAAGAGAATTCGACAAGGCGCTCATCGCGTATCAGCAGCGCGAGCGGCGCTTCGGCGGACTGAAACAGGAGAAACAGAAATGAAACAAAGATGGTTGGTGGTTGTCGTCGGCCTGCCGGCGCTGCTCGCCGTGCTGCTTGCCTGCCCCGCATGGGCGACGATGCTCGTCGTCTGCGGCATCGCGGGCATTGCGGCCTATGAGCTGCTGCACACGGCAGGGGAGAACGTCCCGGCGGATTTCTACTGGGGACTTGTCACATCGGTCGTCATGCAGGAGATATGGCTCTTTTGGGAAAGGGCGAGCGGTGTACACGCTTTCCCGATTTCGACTGTTACGCTCTTCCGCTGGATCCTTGTGATGGGGGCGTTTCTCTCCGCGGTTGTCTATTACGGCAAGGAAAAGCCCTTCACGTTCCACGATGTGGCGGTGACCATCGTCGGCGGCATCGTGTTCCCGGCGATGTACAGCTGCATTTTCCTGCTGCGCATGGACGAAAACTATGGCAAGCTCTATGTGCTCGCACCGTTCTGCGTCGCCTTTGTGGGCGATGCGCTGTCGATGTACTTTGGCATGTGGTTCGGCAAGCGCAAGATGGCGCCGCACGTCAGCCCGCACAAGACCTGGGCAGGCGCGATCGGCGGGCCCATCGGCAGCGCGCTTGCGCTGGTGCTGCTCGGCGTTGTCGGCAAGGCATGGCTCGGCTATGCGCCGAACTACCTCATGCTGATTCTTGTCGGCGTGGTGGCCAACATCTTCGGCCAGCTCGGCGACCTCTCGATGTCGCTTGTCAAGCGCGAGGCCGGTATCAAGGACTACAGCCACCTCTTCCTGACGCACGGCGGCATGCTCGACCGCTTTGACTCCACGCTCTTCATCGCGCCGGTCGTGTGGGCCGCGGTCTGCGGAGGCTTATTATGACAAGGAGTATTGCTTTACTCGGTTCCACCGGCTCCATCGGCCGCCAGACGCTTGAGGTGGCGCGCGAGCTGGGGCTTTCCGTCGCTGCGCTGACGGCGAATAAAAGCGTTGACCTCATCGAACAGCAGGCGCGGGAATTTTGCCCGCGTCTTGCCGTGCTTTATGACGAGGACGCGGCGCGTGAGCTCCGCGCGCGGCTTTCCGACACAAACACCCAAGTGCTCTCCGGCATGGAGGGCCTTCTGGCCGCGGCCACGGCGGACGACGCTGACACGGTCGTCACCGCCGTGATGGGCATGATCGGACTCCAGCCGACGCTCGCGGCAATCGAGAAGAAAAAGCGCATCGCGCTTGCCAACAAGGAAACGCTCGTCTGCGCGGGCGAGCTTGTGGTGGCCGCGGCGGAAAAATACGGCGCGGAGATCGTCCCCGTCGACAGCGAGCACAGCGCGATCTTCCAGTGCTTGCAGGGCTGCCGCGACCGCAGTGAGATCAAGCGCCTCATTCTGACCTGCTCGGGCGGGCCGTTCTACGGCCTGAGCCTGCAGGAGCTTGCGACTAAGACGAAGGCCGACGCGCTCAAGCACCCGAACTGGACAATGGGTGCAAAGATCACCATCGACTCCGCGACGCTGATGAACAAGGGCCTTGAGATCATCGAGGCCATGCGCCTCTACCGCCTGCCGCTGCGTCAGGTCGACGCGGTCATCCATCGCCAGAGCATCGTGCACTCGCTCGTCGAGTTTCACGACGGGGCGATGCTCGCCCAGCTCGGCACACCGGACATGAAGCTGCCCATCCGCTACGCGATGACGTACCCCAACAGGGCCGTTTCGCCCGCGGAGCCGCTTGACCTTCTCAAGTGCCCGCCGCTGACGTTCGCCGAGCCCGATGAAGAGGTCTTCCGCTGCCTGAAGATCGCCAAGCAGTGCGCCGCCATCGGCAATGTCTACTGCGCGGCGATGAACGGCGCGAACGAAGAGGCTGTCGCGGCATTTCTGTGCGACGAGATCGGCATCTGTGCCATCCCTGACCTCATCGAAGCGGCGCTCGATAAAACCGAGACGGTATATCAGCCGCAGCTTTCGGATATTCTGGAAGCAGACCGGCTCGCGCGCGAGGTCGTGCGCGAAAAGCTCAACTGACCAAATTTAGGAGAGACCATGGTTTATATTCTCATTGCGATTCTGATTTTCGGCGTGCTCATCGCCGTGCATGAGTTTGGCCACTTTTTGGCGGCCAAGGCCTGCGGCGTGCGCGTCAACGAATTTTCCATCGGCATGGGCCCGCAGCTTCTGCATAAGACAAAAGGGGACACAGAATACTCCCTGCGGCTCCTGCCCATCGGAGGCTACTGCGCCATGGAGGGCGAGGACGAGGATTCGGACGACGACCGCGCGCTGGGCCGCCAGGTCTGGTGGAAGAAGTTCATCATCTTCGTTGCGGGCGCGTTCATGAACTTCCTGACGGGCCTCATCATCGTCATCTGTCTGTATGCGGGTGCGCAGGCATTCTACACGACGGAGATCGTCGAGCTGAACCCCGATTTCCCGCAGCAGGGAGAGGACGGCCTGATGCCCGGCGACACGATCTACGCCATCAACGGTGAGCGCATTTATTTAAAGAGCGACGTGTCGCTCATCATGGGCCTTGGCGACACGGGCACGATCGACATGACCGTCCTGCGCGACGGCAAAAAGTTCGACCGCACGCTCACCAGGCAAGTCTACACCGACGAAAACGGTAAGGAGTACGAGGCCTACGGCTTTACCTACGGCGGTATCGTCGAGGCGACGCCGCTTCTGCGCCTGCAATACAGCTGGTACCAGACGATGGACTATGTCCGCATCGTGAGACTGAGCCTGCAAATGCTGCTTTCGGGCGCGGCGGGCGTGAACGATCTGAGCGGCCCGGTCGGCATCGTCTCGACCATCACGGAGGTCGGCAAGGAGACCGAGGCTACCGAGGGCTTCGGCGCGGCGCTTGAAAATATTCTCTTTTTCGCCGCGATGATCGCGGTGAACCTCGCCGTGATGAACCTGCTGCCGCTGCCCGCACTCGACGGCGGACACGTGCTGTTCCTGCTCGTCAACGGCATCGCCGTGGCGCTTTTCAAAAAGGAAATTCCGTCCAAATATCTGAACGTCATCAACGGCATCGGCTTTGCGCTTTTAATGGCGCTGATGCTGTTCGTCACGTTCCACGACATTGTCAAGCTCCTGTGAGGAGGATGATCTTATGAGCAAGCAAATTATCGCAGGCGGCGTCGCTATCGGCGGCGGCGCGCCGGTCACGATCCAGTCGATGTGCAACACGCACACTGAGGATGCCAAGGCCACCATCGCGCAGATCCACGCGCTCGAAGAGGCGGGCTGCGAGATCGTGCGCGTCACGGTGCCGAATATGGAGGCCGCGCACGCGCTGAGCGAAATTAAGGAGAATATCTCCATCCCGCTCGTCGCGGACATTCATTTCGACTACCGTCTCGCCGTCGAAGCGGCGGCGCGCGGCGCGGACAAAATTCGCATCAACCCCGGCAACATCGGGGGAGATGACCGCGTCAAGGCGGTCGTAGACGCCTGCCGTGAACACAAGGTTCCCATCCGCATCGGCGTGAACGGCGGCTCGCTTGAAAAGGAGCTGCTCGCAAAATATGGCCGCGTGACGCCCGAGGCGCTCGTCGAGAGCGCGCTCAGACATGTGCGGCTGCTTGAAAAGTTCGATTTTACCGAGATCTGCATCTCGGTCAAGAGCTCTGATGTACCGCTCAACATGGCGGCCTATCGCCTTCTGCACGAAAAGGTCGACTATCCGCTCCACCTCGGCGTGACCGAGGCGGGCACGCCCACGATGGGGCTTTTGAAGTCCGCCATCGGCATCGGCGGCCTTCTGTGCGAGGGCATCGGCGACACGATGCGCGTCTCGCTCACGGCGGACCCCGTGGAAGAGGTCTACGCCGCCAAGCGCATTTTGCAGGCCTGCGGCATCCGCCGCAGCGGTGTGAACCTCGTCTCCTGCCCGACGTGCGGCCGCACGGCATACGACATGATCCCGATCGCCGAGGAGCTAGAGCGCCGTCTTGCCGACTGCAAGAAGAATATCACGGTCGCCGTGATGGGCTGCGTCGTCAACGGGCCCGGTGAGGCCTCGGCCGCCGATATCGGCGTGGCCGGCGGTAAAGGTGAGGGCATGATTTTCCGAAAAGGAAAAATCCTTTACAAAGTGCCGCAGGAAAAGCTTGTCGACGCTTTGATGGAGGAAATCAAAAAACTCTGACCGAGCGGAAACGATACTGAGATAAGGTTGTGGCTATGGCACAAAAGATTCCTTTTTTTGAATTATTCACCGACTTTTCGCCGGATTTTGACCTGCGCGTCCCGCTCAACGCCGCGATGGTCACGAACATGGTGCTCGAGCCGGAAAAGCGCACGATGACGCTCGACATGACCGTGCGCGCGGAGATGAACGACTCGACGCGCGAAACGGTCGAGCAGCTTCTTGCGCGCAATTACGACTTAAAGCGCGTGGACATCCACGTCAAATCAACGGCGGAGGCCTTTCCCAACATGTTGAAGAACGCTGGCCGCAAGGTGAGCGGCAGCGGCAGTGTCATCATGGGCCGCGAGATTGCAAAGGGGAGAGTGCTCCCCATCAGCGAGCTGACGCCAAAGGCCGGTCACGTCGTCGTTGAGGGCAAGGTCTTCAAGTTCGACTGCCACGAGACGCGCCGCGCCGGCGTCTGGACGATGTTGCTCGAAATGACGGACTACGAAGGCTCGCTCTTTATCCGCCGCAGCATGCCCGAGCGCGAGGCGACGGAGCTTCTTGGCAAGATCAGCGTCGGCATGTGGCTGCGCGTCAGCGGCCGCATGGAGCTCTCCTATGATGGTAAGGATATGCAGCTCAACCCGCAGGACATCATGCAGATCGACCACGCCGAGCGCACGGACACGGTGGAGGAAAAGCGCGTCGAGCTGCACTTACATACCCGTATGTCCAACATGGACGCGCTGACCGATACCGCCGCGGTCGTCAAGCGCGCGATCAAGTGGGGGATGCCCGCCATCGCCATCACGGATCACGGCGTAGCGCAGAGCTTCCCGGACGCCTGGCACACCGGCGAGGGTAAAATAAAACTCCTTTACGGCTGTGAGGGCTATTTTCTCAACAACATCGACGACCGTATCTGTGTGCACGGCCCGCAGGACGGCGATTTTTCGACTGAGATCTGCTGTTTCGACATTGAAACAACGGGTCTGAAGGTCGCGCACGATGCCATCACCGAGATCGGTGCGGTCATTCTGAAAGACGGCGAGATCGTCGACACGTTCCACACCTTTGTCGACCCCGAGCGCCGGCTTTCGCCTGAGATCATCGGCCTGACCGGCATCACAGACGACATGCTGCGCGGCGCGCCGAAGCTGGAGGACGCGCTGCACGCGTTTTTGGCCTTTGCGGGCGGCCGCCCGCTCGCTGCGCACAATGCGGAGTTTGATATCAGCTTCATCCGCGCAGGCTGCAAAAAGTGCGGCATCCCGTTCGAGCCGACGTATCTCGACTCGCTGATTTTCGCGCAGAATCTCCTGCCCGAGCTCGGCAAGTACAAGCTCGACATCGTGGCCGACCACTTGCAGCTCCCGCAGTTCAACCACCACCGCGCGTCCGACGATGCGGTCCCGGTCGCGCAGATGCTGGCCAAGTTCTTCGTCATGCTCGAAGAGCGCGGCGTCACGCGCCTCCAGCAGATCAACGACGAGATGACGAAGCTCCGCCCGCTCGGCGTCAAGCGCAACCGTTTCCCAAAGCACATCATTCTGATCGCCAAGAACAAGGTGGGCCTCAAGAACCTCTACCAGCTCATCTCGGCATCGAACCTCAAATACTTTAAGCGCGTGCCGATCATCCCGAAAAGCGAGCTTGTCGCGCATCGCGAGGGCTTGATCATCGGCTCTGCCTGCGAGGCGGGCGAGCTGTTCCGCGCCATCGTCGACCACAAGGACTGGAATGAGCTCAAGCGCATCGCCTCGTTCTACGACTATCTTGAAATTCAGCCGCTCGGCAATAACCGCTTCATGGTGCGCGACGGCACGGTGCGCGACGACGAAGACCTCAAGGACTTCAACCGCACTGTTGTCAAGCTTGGCGAAGAGCTCGGCAAGCCCGTCTGCGCAACGGGCGACGTCCACTTCCTCGACCCCGAAGACGAGGTTTATCGCCATATCCTGCTCGCGTCAAAGAAATTCGCCGACGCGAACGAGCCCGTCCCGCTCTACTTCCGCACGACGGACGAAATGCTCAAGGAATTTGACTACCTCGGCAAGGAGAAAGCCTACGAGGTCGTCGTGACGAACACCCGCGCCATCGCCGAGCAGGTGGAGGATATCGAGCTTTTGCCCAAGGGCAAGCTGTTCCCGCCACGGCTTGAAAATTCGGAAGAAGACCTTAACCGCATGGTGTGGGGGAAAGCGCACGAGCTTTACGGCGACGATCTGCCGCAGCTGATCGTCGACCGGCTGAACGTCGAGCTCGGCAGCATTCTGGGCAAGTACGACGTCGTCTACATGTCGGCGCAGAAGCTCGTGCAGCGCTCGCTCGAGTGCGGCTACCTCGTCGGCTCGCGAGGGTCGGTCGGCTCGTCGCTCGTAGCGTACATGGCCGGCATCACCGAGGTCAACGCCCTGCCGCCGCACTACCGCTGCCCGAAGTGCCGCAACGTCGAGTTCCACGCGGGCGAGTATGGCTGTGGCGCGGACATGCCCGATAAAATGTGTCCCGTCTGCGGCACGAAGTATGTCAAGGACGGCTTCGACATCCCGTTTGAAACTTTCCTCGGCTACGGCGGCGGCAAGGTGCCGGATATCGACCTCAACTTCTCAGGCGAATATCAGGCGCGCGCCCACGCGCACGCGGTCGAGATGTTCGGCAAGACGCAGGTGTTCCGCGCGGGTACGATCGGTACGCTCGCGGAGAAGACGGCCTACGGCTACGTCAAAAAATACCTCGAGGAAAACGGCATCGCCGCGGGCAACGCCGAGATCGACCGCCTGACGGCGGGCTGCGTCGGCGTGCGACGCACGACGGGCCAGCATCCCGGCGGACTCGTCGTCGTGCCGGACGACATGGATATCGAGGATTTCTGCCCCGTACAGCACCCTGCGGACGACCCCGACAGCGACACGATCACCACGCATTTCGAATATCACTGCATGGAGGACAACCTTTTAAAGCTCGATATGCTCGGCCACGATGACCCGACGATGATCCGCATGCTCGAAAATCTGACGGGCGTGAACGCCCGCGCTATCCCGCTCGACGACCCCGACACGATGTCGATCTTCATCTCGTCCAAGGTGCTCGGCTACGAGAACGACGAAGTGCTCGGCCCCACGGGCGCCGTCGCGATCCCGGAGTTCAACACGCGCTTCACGCGCCAGATGCTCGTCGACACGCAGCCCAAGGACTTCAACACGCTGCTGCGCCTTTCAGGCTTCTCCCACGGCACGGACGTGTGGCTCGGCAACGCGAAGGATCTGATCGTCAGCGGCACGGCGAGCGTTCTGGAGACCGTCGGCTGCCGTGACGATATCATGCTCTACCTCATTTCTATGGGGCTTGACCCGAAGATGAGCTTTAAGATCATGGAGGCCGTCCGAAAGGGCAAGGTCAAGGGCGGCAAGGCGGGGGACTGGCCGATGTGGGTCGAAGAGATGCGCAAGCACGACGTGCCGGAGTGGTACATCGAGTCGCTTGCGAAGATCGGTTACCTCTTCCCGAAAGCGCACGCGGTCGCGTATGTTATGATGGCGTTCCGTATCGCGTGGTTCAAGGTGCACGAGCCGCTCGCGTTCTACGCGACGTTCTTCTCCATCCGCGCCAAGGCATTCGACGCCGCCGAGTGCTGCAAGGACGCCGACGCGCTGCGCCGCCGCATCCGCGAGATCGAAAACAACAAGGACGCGACCGCCGTGGAACAGGACTTGATGACGACGCTTGAAGTCTGCTACGAATTCTGCCTGCGCGGCTTCCACTTTGAGCCCATCGATATCTACCGCAGCGATGCGACGAAGTTCGTCGTCACGGAAAACGGCCTGCTGCCGCCGTTCACGTCCGTCCGCGGACTCGGCGAGACCGCAGCGCTCGACACGGTCGAGAAGCGCAAGGGGAAGGACTTTACATCGGTGGAGGAGTTTTCCCTCTGCTGCAACAAGCTGTCGCAGACGCATATCGACCAGCTGCGCGCGCTGGGCGCGTTTGCGGGATTGCCTGAAACGAGCCAGTTAACATTGTTTTAACACACTGTGTTGTATTGTTCCCTGCGTACTCGCAGGGGGGCGTTTTTCCCTGCACCGTGCAGGGGACGCGGATAAGGGGGCCATTCTCTCGCGTGAGAGAATGGCCCCCTTAGACCCCCAAGAGAACGCGAGGGGAGGGCCCCTCGACCCCCAACATTGCCGGTCTGGGGCTTGAAGAGCTGCACGCGCTGCGCAATCGGGTGCGGTGTACATGGCTTCGCCATGAATCCCTGCGATTCGTCACCATTTTGCAACCGCGCCTTACTGTCGTGAGGCGCGAGTGACGTTTGCTTGGCGGCAGACTGCCTGCGGAATGCGGCATTGCTGCGCTCGCCGCATTGAGTAGTGCAGCGATAGACGAAAATTAGACTGTACTTCTATAAGATCAGCAGAGCGGCAGCGGATGATAGAAGCAGAGGCAAATCATATAGCAGTTCTAAACGCGGCTTCGCCGCGCGAAAGCATCTGCATTCCGGAGGCATAAGAGTTGTTCAAGATCGAGGCTGCCAATCAAACGCCTTTCTTTTGGACGGTCACACCGCCCGTTTTCTTTCTCGGGAAAGAAAATGGGGGGTGTGGTCCTGCCGCCCGTAGGCGGCATTTCCCTCCGTGCGACGCGCGGAGCAGAGTTTAACCCGCGGGGCGATCCACCTTCATCACTCCGCTGATCTGATGCAGCCGACGCATGACCGCCGCGAGATGCTGCGCGTCGGAAATAAAAATACTGAGGTGAATGACCGCAAAGCCGTCGGCGGTCGTCGTCGCGTTGATGGACGCCACGCGCGTCTGCGAGGACGAGAGCGCGGCGGAGACGTCGAGCACGAGGTCGAGGCGGTCCTTGGCGTAAATGTCGAGCGCGGTCTGATACGACTCCTTGACGTCCGTGCCCCAGCTCACTTTGATCCAGCGGCCGCGCTCCTCGGGCTTTCTGCGCTCAATGGCGGCGTTGGGGCAGTCGCAGCGGTGGACGGACACACCGTAGCCGCGCGTGATGAAGCCGACGATCTCGTCGCCGGGGACAGGCGTGCAGCACTTGGAGAATTTGACCAGGCAGTTCGACAGCCCCTCGACCACGATGCCCTGCTCGCTCTTCGTGCGCTTGGGGACGGCGGGACGCGTCGCGCCGGAGTTGTCCACCGGCACGGTGGCGGCGCGCTCCTCCTTGCGCTGCTTTTCGAGCTTGACGATCTCGTCGTGGATGCGGTTGACGGCCTTCTGCGCGGAAAATCCGCCGTAGCCGATGGCGGCGTACATCTCATCCATCGAGCCGAACGACGTCTTCTTGAGAAGCGCGGCCTCGATGTCCGTGCCGAGCACGTCGCTCATCGGGATGCCGAGGTGCTTGAGCTCTGCTTCAAACGAGATGCGGCCGTTGATGATGTTTTCCTCGCGGCGCTCCTTTTTGAACCACTGGCGAATTTTGCTGCGTGCCTCGCTCGATTTGGCAATCTTGAGCCAGTCGCGGCTGGGGCCGTGCGCGTTTTTCGAAGTCAGAATTTCGACGATGTCGCCGTTTTTGAGCTGATAGTCGAGCGGGGCGATGCGCCCGTTGACCTTCGCGCCCGTCATGCGGTTGCCGATGGCCGAGTGGATGGAGTAGGCAAAGTCGATGGGCGTCGCGCCGGCGGGGAGGTTCGTCACGTCGCCGCGCGGAGAGAAGACGAAGACCTCGTCGGCGAACATGTCGACCTTGAGCGTGTGGACGAATTCCTCGGCATCGGTGTTCTCCTGATTTTCAAGCAAACGGCGCACCCATTCGTAGTTGTGCTCGCCTGCGTTGCCGGAGATGCCCTGTTTGTACTTCCAGTGCGCGGCGACGCCGTATTCGGCGATCTCGTGCATCTCTTCGGTGCGAATTTGGACCTCGAACGGGATGCCGTCCGCACCGATGACGGTGGTGTGGAGCGACTGGTACATGTTCGGCTTGGGCGTGCCGATATAGTCCTTGAAACGGCCCAGAATGGGACGGTAAAGGTCGTGGATGATGCCGAGCACGTTGTAGCAGTCGGCCACGGTGTCGACGATGACGCGAAACGCGAAGAGGTCGAGCACCTCGTCCATCGTCTTATTCTGCGCGTACATCTTGCGGTAGATGCTGTAGGGATGCTTCATGCGGCCGTAGACCTTGAGATACGGGACGTGCTGCTCCTTCAGGCGCTCTTCGATCTGCGCCTGCACGCGGTCCATAAAGGCCTCGTGCTCGGCCTCCTTGGCCGCGAGCGAGCGGGTGATCTCGTCGTAGCCGACGGGGTCGAGATACTTGAGCGATAAATCCTCAAGCTCCCACTTGATGCGCTGCATACCGAGGCGGTGGGCGATGGGGGCGTAAATTTCCATCGTTTCAAGCGACTTCTGCCGCTGCTTTTCCGCCGTCTGGTACTCCATGGTGCGCATGTTGTGCGTGCGGTCGGCCAATTTGATGAGAATGACGCGGATGTCCTTGGCCATCGCCATGAGCATCTTGCGCAGGTTCTCCATCTGCTCTTCTTCTTTGCTGGCGTACTGCACGCGCGTCAGCTTGGAGACGCCCTCGACCAGGTCCGCGACCGCGGGGGAGAACTCCTTGGCGATCTCGGCATACGTGGCGGAGGTGTCCTCGATGCAGTCGTGCATGAGGGCGGCCTCGATGGACTCTGAGTCGAGCCGCAGTTCCTCGGCGATGATCTGCGCGACGGCGAGCGGGTGCGTGATAAACGGCGAGCCGTCCTTTCTGAGCTGACCGTTGTGGTGCGTGTCGGCATAGCGGAAGGCCTTGTCGATCTGGGCAAAGTCTGCGCTCGGGTTGTACTGGTGGATCGTTTCGACAAGGTGGTCGTACATGCCGAGCACGAGCGCCGCCTGCTCGCCGGTCTCCACGCAGGTGCCGGGCGCGACGATCTGGAGGGGAGCCGAAGCGGTATTCTCTTTTAATGCTTTATCCTGTGCTGTCATATCCGAATCGTCTCCTTTAATTACGAAAGAAAGCCGTGCAGGGCGGAAAGGTAGGGGCTCTTGTTAAGCTCAACCTTTTTTCCGTCCGCCGTCAGGCGGAGCGTGAGGGTCGTGTCCTTGCGCTCGATCGAAAGAAGCCCGCGCTCGGCGAAGACCTGCAGGCACATCGCCGTGCGCAGAAACGTCTCCGCGCCGACCATTTCCGAGCTCAAATGCCGCAGCAGCGGCAGCATGGGCTCGCTGACGCCGTCAGGCCCGACCTCGCGCTCCAGAACGCGCCACGCGCGCACGAACTGGTCGCGCGAGGGGAGCGCCCGCGCCGCGTCGCGCGGGGAGAGCGTACCGCCGCTAATCAGCTCGCGGCAGAGGGAAAGCGCCTCATTCTCGCGCCCGCTGGGGTCGAGCGAGGGGCGCAGGTCGATGAGTTGGAGCTGGATGGAGCGCTGGGAGCGGAACTCGTTCACCTGCAGATAGAACGCCGCGTCCACGCGCATGCCCGCGCACACGCCGCACTCGTCGGCGGTGACGGAGAAGAAAATGCCGTCGAAATTCACGCGGCTTTTCTGTAGTTTCAGCTTTAAGTGCCGGTTCTGGCCCACGCCCTGCACGCTCTCGAGCGTTGCGCCGCGCAGGCAGAAGACGGGGCGGTTGTTGCCCGCGCCGTAGGGCTCGAGGAGCGAAAGTGCCTCGACCTCCTCAAGCGTGATGAGCGAGGGGTGCTGCAAGTCGACGTCGACGTCGAGCATCGACACCGGCGGATGCTCGCCCGTGTGGGCGCGCACATACTGGTTCATCCGCGTGCGGAACGCGGGGATGTTGCGCTCTTCGATCGTAAAGCCCGCGGCGAGCTCGTGTCCACCGAAGCTCACAAGAAGGTCGGAGCACGCTTCGAGCGCATTGAAGAGGTTAAAGCCCCCGTAGCTGCGGCACGAGCCCTTACCCGACCCGCCGGAGAGGTGGATCATAAAGCTCGGGCAGGAGAATTTTTCGGAAAGTCTCGACGCCACAATGCCCACGACGCCTTGATGCCAGTCCTCGCTGGACAACACGAGCGCACTGCGCTCGCTCTCGGGAAGGTCCTCCATCTGCTCGATGGCGCGGCGGAAAATGTCCTGCTCCACGCTCTGGCGCTCGCGGTTGAGCTCGCACAGCTCGCGCGCGAGCTTTTCCGCGCGGACGGGATCGTCGGTGAGCAACAATTCCGCGGCCAGCTCGGCGCGGCCCATGCGGCCCGCGGCGTTGATGCGCGGGGCGAGCACAAAGCCGATCTGGATCGACGAGATGGGGCGCGACGTGAGCCCCGCCTCGCGCAGCAGCGCGTGCAGCCCCGTAAAGTCGCTGCGGTCGATGCTCTCAAGCCCGCACTGCACGATGGTGCGGTTCTCGCCCTCCATGCGCATGACGTCGGCGATCGTGCCGATGGCGGCAAGCGTGCAGTAGCGCGCAAACAGCGCGTCCTCGCGCCCCTCGCCAAGGGCCAAAACGAGCTTGAGCGCGACGCCCACACCCGCCAAGTGCTTGAAGGGATACGGGCAGTCGGGCCGGTGGGGGTCAACGACGGCCACGGCGGCGGGGAGCTGCTCCTTGCACTCGTGGTGGTCGGTGATGACAAGATCGACGCCGAGCGTCGCGGCGTAGGCCGTCTCGTCCACGCCCGTGATGCCGCAGTCGACCGTGACGATCAGCGTCACGCCGGACTCGGAGAGTGCGCGGATGGCGTCACAGCCGAGGCCGTAGCCCTCCTCGATGCGGCGGGGGATGTGCATCGTCACATCCGCCCCGCGCGAGCGGAGATAATCGGTCAGAAGGCAGGTCGAGGTGATACCGTCCACGTCGTAGTCGCCGAAGACCGCCAGCTTTTCGCCGTTTTCAAGCGCCTTCGAGATGCGCGCGACGGCCTTGTCCATGTCCTTCATCAAAAACGGGGAGTGAGCGAGCGTCTTCTCGCGCTCGAGCGCTTCGGCGGCCTGCTCGCTCGTGGTGACGCCGCGCGCGGCCAGCACCGACGAGACAAGATAGGGGTATCCCGCGTCCATCAGCGTCTTGATGGCATCCTCCGGCGCGGCGGGGATCTGCCAGTGCTCGTACTTCATGTTTCGGCTCACCTTCTTTCTTTTGAGAACTTTTGGACATACTATCTCAGGCAATACTGCCTCATCATACTAATACAATCTATTATTTTAACAAAGACCACCGCAAAGGTAAAGAGAAAATTTGACTATCCACGCAACTTTGTGCTACAATACGGCAGAAAGACCACCCAAAAGGGGGAAAATACCAATGAAACAGATCGCAACGCGCCTGACGGCGCTTCTTCTTGCGCTCGTGATGACCACGACGCTCGCGCTTGCCGCCAACAAATCCGGCTATTCCGACGTGCCGGACAAGAACTGGGCGAGCCAAAGCATCGCGCAGTGCAAGCAGTACAACTTATTGCAGGGCATCGGAAACGGCAAGTTCGGCCTCGGACAGAAGATGACGCGCGCGGCCTATGCCGCGGCGCTCTGCCGCCTGATGGGCTGGAAGACCGTAACGCCCGAAAAGGGCAGCTATACCGACAATCAGGATGCGAAAAAGTGGTATTATAGCGCCATTGAGACCGCGAGCGCGCACGACGTGTTCTCCGGCCACAACACGACCTGCCGACCGAACGACCCCATCACGCGTGAGGAGATGGCCGCGATGACCGTCCGCGCACTGGGGTACAGCACGCTTTCCGGCACGGTGCAGGATGAGTGCCCGTTCACCGATGTTTCGACGAATCCCGGCTATATCACGCTCGCCTGGCGCATGGGCCTTGTGGTGGGTATGAACTTAACGACGTTCGCGCCGAAAAACGACACGACGCGCGAACAGGCCGCGGCGGTGCTGCTGCGCGCCTACAACGGCCTCAAGGCCAAAGTCAGCGTGACGAGCGTGAGCGCGGCGCCCTCCGGCGCGGTGCCGGCGGAGAGCCTGACGGGCACGAGCGGTGCGGTGCCGCTTTCTCCGCGCGCGGCGGTGGAGCAGGTCTACGACGCGGCGGTTAAGGCCGGCAAGGGCGGCAGCGTGGTCATCAACGCCGTCCCCGCGGCGCAGAGCGTGAAAGGCGGCAAGGTGGGCGCGCTGCGCGAGCTGACGCAGGACGAGCTGAGCGCGTATTTGAACGACAGCGCCGTGCAGAAATCGCACTCGAACCGCTTCGACAGCTCGTACCTTCTCTGTAAGGAAAAGGACGGCTCCACGATCGTCGTCTGGTACGAGAGCGAGGCGGACATCGCTGAAAAGACCGAGCTTTGCAAGCTCCTCGGCATCAAGACGGTGTACGTGCTGAAGTAAAACAAAAAATGACAGAGGGATATCTCATGCGAGATATCCCTCTTTTTTGCTGCGTTCAGAAGTTGTCGTTCCAGGAGTCGAAGTGCGGCGGCTCGTTTACCTGCGGCGCGGTGGCGAGCTGGTAGAAGCGGCAGGTCGAAAGGTTCAGATACGGCGTCAGGTAGACGTCCACGACCGCCGAGAGCACGCCGTAGATCAGAGCACCGAGCACCGCACCGGAGAGCGAGTCGGGCAGGTAGCTGATGATGACGTATTCGTAGAGCAGCGCGATAAGCACCGCGGCGATCTGATAGCCGATGAAGCTGAGCTGGAGCAGGAAAAGCTGCATCTTATAGCCATTTGTCTGCCGCTTGCTCAGGTTCAATGCCTCCATCACGCCGAACTCGGGATTTTCGCACAGGTTCAGCATGGCGAACGAGTAGCGGTAGGCCGCGATGATGCCGGGGATGACGAAAAGCATCGACCACAGGAAGATGAAAACGCCCTCGACGATGGAAAGCAGGATGACCTTCCCGGCGAAGGGGAACGCGTCAAAAAGGCTCTCATACGGCATTTCCTCACGGCGCAGGATGCCGAAGCAGTAGCAGTAATACCCTGCGTTCAGAACGAGCGCGACGAGGCCGACGAGGATGCTCACAAAGCTGAACGAGAGCACTGTGAAGCCGCCGGCAGAGTCGATCATATAGCTCACGCCCGAGTTGATCATATCGAGCACAAGGGTGATGAGAAGATAGAAAAGCGTCATCCGGAAGGGATTGACCTCACCGGTGCGCAGCAGTGAGCGCGATTCTGCCTTGATCGCGCCGGTATCGAGCTGCATGGGCATAAAAAAGCTCCTTTCTTGCCGGAACGGGGAAAAACGGACGGCAATGTGCGGAAAATGCACGAAATTCATTATAATAATAATACATAACTATAGCATCGCATCCGGGACACGTCAAGAAGCGGAAAAATGGGTGATTCCCTCCGCGGGCCGCCGAAAGGAAAATTGTTTGGCAAAATGCTGTTTTTGCGAAAAAATGACGGCGAAATCTGATAAATTATGTAGGAAAATGATGGTCATGAAGAATATTTTCTGGACAAGAGAAAAGAAAGGGGATATAATCTATCCGATTATGGAGCAGTGTTTCCGCTGCTCTGGCAGTATAAAGATGAGGTGAAGACTATGGCACAAGCTTTCTTTGGCGGCGTTCATCCCAATGATATGAAGGCTGCTACCAATGAAAAGGCCATCGAGCAGTTACAAGCCCCTGCTCAGGTGGTGATCCCCATGTCGATGCACTTCGGCGCACCCTGCACCCCGACGGTCTCCAAGGGCGACTATGTCAAGCTTGGACAGAAGATCGGCGAATTCAAAGGTCTCGGCGCTCCCATTCACGCAAGCGTATCCGGTACGGTCGCTGCGGTGGAGCCCCGTCCCTATTCCATGGGCGGCAAGGTCATGTCCGTTGTCATCGACAATGACTTCAAGGACGACTTGAGCGAGGAAGTCCATGCTCCGGCCGACCCCGACGCGCTGAGCGTGGAGGAAATGGTCGAAATGGTCAAGCAGGCCGGTATCGTCGGTATGGGCGGCGCAACGTTCCCCACGCACACGAAGATCTCCAGCGGCATCGGCAAGGTCGATACCGTCATCATCAACGGCGCGGAGTGCGAGCCCTACATCACCGGCGACCATCGCGCGATGCTTGAGCGCCCCGCTGAGATCATCGGCGGCTGCTGCTACCTCGCCAAGATGTTCGGCGTGAGCAAGGTCGTCATCGGCGTGGAGGACAACAAGAAAAACGGCATCGAGGCCCTCAACAAGGTCATCGCCGAGCAGAAGGCTCCCGTCGTGGTCGAATCGCTGCGCTGCCGCTACCCCCAGGGCGGTGAAAAGCAGCTCTGCCAGGCCATCACCGGCAAGCAGGTGCCCCCGGGCGGTCTGCCCGCGAACATCGGCTGCGCCGTGTTCAACATCAACACCACCATCGCCATCTACCATGCCATCAAGGACGGCATGCCCGTGGTGCGCAAGGTCGTCACCGTGTCCGGCAGCGGCGTTGTGGAGCCGAAGAACCTCGAGTGCCCGATCGGCACGCCCGTTTCGCTCCTGTTCGACGCCTGCGGCGGCCTGAAGGACGAGACATTCAAGCTCATCGCCGGCGGCCCGATGATGGGCATGGCGCAGGCCTCCGCCGACTTCCCCGTGGCCAAGGGCACGGGCGCGGTGCTGGCGTTCGCCGCGAATGAGAACAAGGTCTCCGAGGACCCGACCTGCATCCGCTGCGGCCGCTGCGTTGAGGCGTGCCCCATGCACCTCGAGCCCCTGTACCTCTATTTATATGTGCAGAAGAACCGCATCGAGGATCTCGAGGCGGCCCACGTCATGGACTGCATCGAGTGCGGCGCGTGCTCTTACATCTGCCCGGGCCGCCTGCACCTGACGCATTCGTTCAAGGTCGGCAAGCAGAAGGTCAAGGAAGCCGCCGCCAAGGCCAAGGCCGCGGCTGAGGCTGCCAAGGCTGCTGAAGAAGCAAAGAAGGAGGCTTAAGAGATGCTGAATGATTATAAGGGTCTGAAGCTCATCGCTTCCTCCAACCCCCATATCCGCAACAATGAAGACACGCGCTCGATCATGCTCGACGTGATCATCGCGCTGTGCCCCGCGCTCATCATGAGCGTCATCCGTTTCGGCTTCCGCGCGCTGATCTCCGTGCTCGTGAGCGTGGTTTCCGCGATGTTTTTCGAGTGGCTCTACCGTAAGCTGATGCACAAGACGCAGACGATCGGCGACCTGTCCGCCGCCGTCACCGGTGTCCTGCTCGCGTTCGTCTGCCCCGTGACGCTTCCCTACTGGATGCTGATCGTCGGCAACTTCTTCGCAATTTTCCTTGTCAAGCAGCTCTACGGCGGCCTTGGCAAGAACTTCCTGAACCCCGCGCTGGCCGGCCGTGCCGCGCTCGTCGCGTGCTACACGAGCCAGATGACCTCCTGGATCGACCCGGCCTCCGGCAAGGCGCCGCTCTTCGGCGGCGCTGACGTCGTGACCGCGGCCACTCCGCTTGCGATGATGAAGGGCGGCGAGTTTGCCGAGGTGACGGCACAGTACAGCCTTTCCGATATGTTCATCGGCAACATCGGCGGCTCTCTCGGTGAGATCTCCGCGATGATGCTGCTCATCGGCGGATTGTACTTAATTTTCCGCAAGGTCATCTCCTGGCAGATCCCCGTTGCCTACATCGGCACGGTGGCAGTGCTCACGTTCCTCTTCCCCCAGGGTAACGATGCGATGAGCTGGATGCTCTACAACGTGCTCGGCGGCGGCCTGTTCCTCGGCGCGTTCTTCATGGCCACTGACTATGTCACCTCCCCCGTCACGAAGAAGGGCCAGCTGATCTTCGGCATCGGCTGCGGTCTCATCACGGTGTTCATCCGCTACTTCGGCTCCTATCCCGAGGGCGTTTGCTACTCCATCCTTGTGATGAACTGCTGCACCTGGATCATTGACAAGTACACCAAGCCCACCCGCTTCGGCGTAGATAAGAAAGCAGCGAAGGAGGCGGCAAAGAAATGAAGATCGAAGGTAAATTCATTTTCAAGGTAGCCGGTACGCTGACGGCGATCTCGCTGGTCGTCGCGCTGCTGCTGGGCCTGACCAACATGCTGACCGCGGACAAGATCGCGGCCATCAACAAGCAAAAGACCGAGGCGGCGCTCGCCAAGGTCGTCTCTGCGGCCGACTGCGAGTTCCCCCCGATGGAGGAGATCCCGCAGGCCATGATCGACGCCGCCAACGAACAGGGCGGCAAGCTGAGCGAGGTCTATGAGGTGCAGTCCGGCGGCGACACCATCGGCTATGCCTTCAAGGTCACCGCGAGCGGCTCTCAGGGCAACATCGTGATGATCGTCGGCGTGGACACCGACCTCACCGTCACGGGCGTTTCCATCGTCAAGGCTTCCGAGACCGCAGGCATCGGCTCCAAGGTCATGGACAATGAAGCGACCTCCGCCGGCACCGGCGCGCTCGATCAGTTCGTCGGCAAGTCCGGCGCGGGCACGCTCGTCGTCAAGCAGAACATCGACGCCGTCACCGGCGCGACGGTCTCCACCAAGGGCGTGACCAAGGGCGTCAACGCCGCTCTGGCTGCCGCCGAGGCCATGAACTGAGAAAGGGGGAACGATCTATGAATTTCAACAAACAGCTCAAAGACGGTCTGATCTACCAAAACCCCGTTCTGGTGCAGGTGCTCGGTATGTGCTCCACCATGGCCATCACCACGAGTGTTGCAAACGGCTTTGGTATGGGCATCTCCGTTCTCATCATCCTGACGCTTTCCAACATCTTTATTTCCCTTCTGCGCAAGATCATCCCCAACGAAGTGCGTATCGCGTGCTACATCGTCGTCATCGCGGGCTTCGTTACAATCGTTGATCTGTGCCTGCAGGCGTTTGTCCCTGACATCGCCGAGAGCCTTGGCGTGTTCATCCCGCTGATCGTCGTCAACTGCATCATCCTCGGCCGCGCCGAGGCCTTTGCCAGCAAGAACTCCGTCGCCGCCTCCGCGGTGGACGGCATCTGCCAGGGCATCGGCTACACGGTGGTGCTGCTGATCCTGAGCGCGTTCCGCGAGCTCTTGGGCGCGGGCACGCTGCTCGGCATCCAGGTCATGCCTTCTTCCTATGTTCCCGCTGGTATGCTCACGCTGCCCGTCGGCGGCTTCCTCTGCCTCGGCACGCTGATCGCCATCATGCAGTGGGCGCTTGCCAGAAGCGAGAAGAAGAACGCGGAAAAGAAAGAAACGGAGGGTAAATAAAAATGAGTGTGACTAAGTTACTTGCTATTTCCCTCGGCGCGATCCTGACGAATAACTTCATCTTCTCGCAGTTCTTGGGTATCTGCCCGTTCCTCGGCGTGTCGAAAAAGAGCGACACCGCCATCGGTATGGGCCTTGCCGTTACGTTCGTCATGGGCCTTGCCTCGGCGTTCTGCTACGGCGTGAACATCATCCTCGTCAAGCTCGGCCTTGACTACATGCAGACCGTCGCCTTCATTCTCGTGGTGGCGAGCCTCGTGCAGTTCATCGAGATGTTCCTCAAAAAGTCCATGCCGACGCTCTACACGGCCCTCGGCGTGTACCTGCCGCTGATCACCACCAACTGCGCCGTTCTCGGCGTGGTGCTGCTCAACGTGCAGAACGACTACAACTTCATCGGATCCGTGGTGTACGGCATCACCGGCGGCCTTGGCTTCCTGCTGGCGATCTACCTGTTCTCCACGGTGCGCGAGCGCCTGGAGTTTGCCGACTATCCCAAGGCATTTGAAGGCTTCCCCATCGCGCTGATCACCGCAGGCCTGATCGCCCTTGCATTCATGGGCTTCTCCGGCCTGCAGGTGTGGCCCATGTAAGGAGGGGACGAAATTATGATTACGAACGTTATTTACGCTGTCCTCGTGCTGGGCGTGATCGCCGTCGTGTTCGGCCTGATCCTGTCCGTTGCGGCCAAGGCCTTTGAGGTCAAGGTCGATGAGCGCCTGCCCAAGATCCAGGCCTGCCTCGCCGGCGCAAACTGCGGCGGCTGCGGCTATCCCGGCTGCGCGGGCTGCGCCGAGGCAATTCTTGCCGGTAAGGCTCCCGTCACCGCCTGCGCTCCTGCGGGCGCGGAGGGCGCTGCCAAGATCGCTGAGATCATGGGCATGGAAGCCCCCAGCGGCGAAAAGCAGGTCGCGCACGTGCTGTGCAACGGCGGCGATGCCTCTGTGAAGAATTTCGAGTATGTCGGTCTTCACGACTGCGTCGCCGCGACGAAGGTCGCCGGCGGCCCGACCGCGTGCTCCTTTGGCTGCATGGGCTTTGGCACCTGCGTTGCCGCCTGCCAGTTCGACGCCATCCACATCAATGCACAGGGCGTCGCCGAGGTCGACAAGGAGAAGTGCACCAACTGCGGCGCCTGCCGCGAGGCCTGCCCGCGCAAGCTGATCGTCGAGGTGCCCTACAAGCAGAAGGTCTTCGTCAACTGCTCGAACAAGGAGAAGGGCCCCGCCGTTACGAAGGTGTGCGCCAACTCCTGCATCGCCTGCGGCATGTGCGAGCGCACCTGTAAGTTCGACGCCATCCACGTCGTCAACAACGTGGCCGTCATCGACTACACCAAGTGCAAAAACTGCACCATGTGCGCCAAGGCCTGCCCGCGCAATGCCATCGAGCCCATCCCGACCCCCGAGGAGAAGGAGAAGTTCAAGGCCGCGCAGAAGGCTGCCGCCGAGCGCAAGGCCGCTGCCGCCAAGGCAGCCGCCGAAGCTAAGGCTGCCGAAGCCGCGAAAGCCGCCGAAGCGCCCAAGGCCGAATAAAGGTTCTTAAAAAAAGAGGAACGCGAAAGGGCGACTCCTCATAAGGACATCTTGAAAACACCAGATTAAACCGATTGAGAG
>ERZ831634.453-NODE-453-length-50551-cov-6.474929_pt1 | contig 50551 bp, 44 predicted proteins | sample MGYA00519953_ERZ831634 | MGnify/ENA primary metagenome ERZ831634 (study PRJEB31850, sample SAMEA3708718) | human gut metagenome | biome: human gut; feature: human-associated habitat; material: faeces | place: China | collected 2014 ... | reverse complement strand
CTCGAAGCGGGTCTCAAGTATGGCCTGCGTCCCAAGATCCACGCCGACGAGATCGAGGCCATCGGCGGCAGCCAGCTCGCCGGTGAGATCGGCGCGATCTCGGCTGAGCACCTGATCGTCTGCCCGCCGGAGGGCATTGCCTCCATGGCCAAGGGCGGCGTCATCGCATGCCTGCTGCCCGCGACGAGCTTCAATCTCGGCGCGGTGTTCGCGCCCGCGCGCGACATGGTCAAAGCTGGCGTGCCCGTTGCAATGGCGACGGACTTCAACCCCGGCTCCTGCCCGTGCCTGAACATGCAGTTTGTCATCAACCTCGGCTGCCTCAAGTACAAGCTGACGCCGGAGGAGGTCCTCACGGCTGTCACGCTCAACGGCGCCGCGGCGATTGACCTTGCCGACAAGGTCGGCTCTGTCGAAGAGGGCAAGATGGGCGACCTTGTCATCTGGGACGCGCCCGACCTCGACTACATCTGCTACCGCGTTGGCAGCAATCTTGCAAAAACCGTCATCAAGCGCGGCGAGATCGTGTGAGAGAACGGTAGAGGGAGAACATGATGGATCGGACTGACTACCAAATCCTCAACCTCCTCCAGGACGACAGCCGTTGCACGCTGCGCCGCATGGGAGACCTTGTGGGGCTGACGCCGCCCGCCGTGTCGGAACGCATTCGCCGGATGGAGGAAAGCGGCGTGATCCGCGGCTATCACATCGACATCGACCGCACGAAGCTCGACTGTAACATCACAGGCTTTATCTCCGTTGCGCTCGAGCCGGACAAGTACGACAAATTCTGCGATTTCTGCGCCTCGCAGAGCGCCATCATCAGCCACTATCACATGGTGGGTGAGTTCAACGCGCTGCTCCGCTTCGCCGTGCGCGACACGCAGCAGCTCGACCAGCTTCTCTCCCTCATCAAGAAGTTCGGCGACTCGCGCACCTCGATCGAGCTCAAGACGCTCTTCGACAGCAAGGAGATCCCGCTGCCGTAACACAACATTCCCTTTGCACCAAGCAGGGCGGCTTTGGCCGACTCCGCATAAGAAAACATGCGCCGTAAAAGGCAAATTTTGCACGGACTCCTTCGTTGCGCCGTCTTGCCATGCGTCAGCATGCCTGCGCCGTCGCGCCTCAGCTCCGCACAAAATTTGCTCTTTTTCGGCGCAAAGCAGTTTTGCCAATGAATTTTTGAGATGAAATCAGCTAAAAAAACTCCCCATACTGGCGTATGGGGAGTTTTTTTCGGTTGTATTTCAGCCAAAAAGGCGCAGGCAAAACCGCATGTTTTCTTATGCGGAGTCGGCCTTGGGCCGCCCTGCTTTTTTGCGCGATCTGAATGCCCCCTTGCTTTTTTCGGGCCATTCCCGCGCATCTGTGTGTTGCGAAGAAAGGCGAAAACTGCTATACTTTAATTTATTGAATGAGCATCATTTGGGGAGGGAATCTATCATGCAGCTTGAACAGAGGCAGACGCTGAGCCAAAAGCTCGTGCTGACGCAGACGATGCGCCAGTCGCTCGACTGTTTGCAGCTCTCCGCGCCGGAGCTTACCGAATACGTGCAGGAAGTCGCGCTCTCAAACCCGCTGCTCGACGTACAGTCCCCCACCTATTACGAGACCGAGCTCCCCAGCGAGGCCGCTCCCGCCGAGCGTGAACCGCTCGAGGTTCGCGAGACGGACTCGTGGCGCGGCGTCACCTCCTCCGGTATGGAGGATGTGCAGGACTTCACCGCCTTTTTGACGCGCGAAAAAACGTTCCGCGACCACCTGACCGAGCAGATCGGGCAGATGAAGCTCGTCGACGACGAGCTTCTGCGCCTGTGCCGCTTTTTGATCGACTGCCTCGACGAGCGCGGCTATCTTGACTGCCCGCTTGAGGAGCTGTCCCGCGAATTCGACATCCCGCTCTTCTCGCTCGAGCAGGCGCTGTTTGCCGTGCAGATGCTCGACCCGCCGGGCGTCGGCGCGCGGAACCTGTCGGAATGCCTGACGCTCCAGCTCGCGCAGGGCCGCTCGCTCGACCCGCTGGCGCTGAAGATCGCGCGCGATGGGCTCGAAATGCTCGGCAAGCGCAACTTTTCCGGCCTCGCCGCCCTGCTCGGCGTCAGCGTCGGTGAAGCCAGGGCCGCTGCGGCCAAGATACTCGCGCTTAACCCGATCCCCTCGCGCAGCTTTGCCGGCAGCGAGCAGATCGCCTATGTCGCCCCCGACGCGGAATTTTCCGTGCAGCAGGGCCAGCTCGTCATCGAGCTCAACGAGCGCATTCTGCCGCGCCTGTCCGTCAACGCCGAATACGCCGCGCTGATGAACACGAGCGACGACCCCGAGGTCCAGCGCTACGTGAAAGAAAAGCTCTCCGAAGCACAAGCCCTCATCAAGGGCGTCCACACCCGCTGCGACACGCTCATACAGATGCTCACGCTCATCGGGCGCGAGCAGCACGGCTTTTTCTGTGGCGGCGAGGCACTGCTGCCCGTGACGATGCAGCAGCTTTCCGAAAAAATGGGCGTCAGCACCTCCACCGTGAGCCGTGCGGCGCAGAATAAATACATTCAGTTCCAGGGCAGGATCATCCCCGTGCGCAGCTTTTTCACCACGGCGATCCGCCCCGACGCGGCAGTCTCGTCCCACGCGGTCAAGCAGCGGCTGCAAAGCCTCATTCGCGCAGAGGACCCGGCCGCGCCGCTCTCGGACGAGGCGCTTCGTCTGGCGCTCTCGGCTCTCGGCATCGAGGTCAGCCGCCGCGCCGTCGCCAAGTACCGCGCGGAAATGGGCATTCCGTCCTCGTCCCAGCGCAAAAAGCGCTGAGCGCAGGGCGCGATCCAATATTTTGTCAGGAGGAACATTCACTATGGCCAGCGTCTACGACCGCACCGACATCTACGACCTCTTCGACTCCCCGAAAAAGGATGCACAGACCCTCTCCCACTGGCAGGCCGTTTTCGACGGCAGGCCCATTCGCTCGGCGCTCGATGTGAGCATCGGGACGGGCTCGCTCACGCTGCCGCTCGGGCAGCTCGGCGTCTCGCTGTACGGCTCCGATTTGAGCGACAGCATGCTCGCGCGCTGCCGCAAAAAGGCGGACGAGCGTGGCATCGCCATCGACCTGCGGCAGAGCGATTTCCGCGACCTGACGTCTCATTTTGACCGCAGCTTCGACTGCGTGATGAGCACCGGCAACTCGCTTGCCTACGTGACAAACAACGAGATCACCGGCGTTTTGGAGCAGATGGACGCGCTCGTGGAGCCCGGAGGCTGCCTCTACTTCGACCTTCGCAACTGGGACCGTATCGTGGGGCAGAAAAAGCGTTTTTACTGCTACAATCCCGCCTTTCTGCCAAACGGCGACCGCGTGAACCTCATGCAGGTCTGGGACCATTTATCCGACGGCTCCATTGTCTTCAATCTTGTCTACACCTTTGAGCGCGATAACAAAATCTTCCAAAAAGAGCGTTTTGAGGAGCACTACCACCCCGTGCCGCAGAAATTACTGCTCGACAAGCTCACGCAGCTCGGCTATCAGGACATTCAGGTCAAGGCCTTCCCCGTGCAGTTCGGCGCGTTTGACATCGAAAACAGCGAGTGGTACTGTGTGCTGGCGCACAAAGCAAAATAATCGTTGCCTTTTTCCGCAAAAAGGGCATGATAAGAAAGTCATATCACGCGCGGCGGTAAACGCCGCGCGTTTCAACAGGAGGAAAACTATCATGGACGGTATGAAAAATATCAGCAAGGCAGAGGTCCTGACCCTGCGCGATCAGGTCGCCTATCAGTCCGGTCAGGTCGTCAGCCGCACGCTGGCGCAGAACGAGCACGTGAGCGTCACGCTCTTCTCGTTCGACAAGGGTGAGGAGATCAGCACCCACGAATCCGGCGGCGACGCGATGGTCACCTGCCTCGACGGCGTGGGCAGGATCACGATCGACGGCGTCGAGCACATCCTGCACGAGGGTGAGAGCATCGTCATGCCCGCGCGCCATCCGCACGCGGTGTACGGTCAGGAGCAGTTCAAGATGCTGCTCGTCGTGGTGTTCTGATCTTTTTATTTACCGAAAAGGTGCGAAAGCAGTCTATTTTCGCGCCTTTTTCGCGCCTTTACCGCAAGGTGGCGCATTATCGCGCCGCATGCTTCTTTGCGTGGCCTGAATGAAGCTTCATCCATCGGCCCAATTTTTCGCTTCTGATTTTAACATATCATTTTCTCATTGATACTTGACAAAATGTAATGACATGGTATAATGAGGCCAATTTCCGCAGCAAAGGAGGCGATCGTTTGAACACCATGGTTACGTCCAAAAATGTCAATTTTGGAGTAAGCTGGCGACTGATCGTTGGCGTAGAGGGGCATTCGTCCGAATCTATGTCGTCGAAGCAGTCGGCAGCGGTTTGATCGACCTCATTTTCCAAGGCTCGGTTTGATTCGCTGCCTGCAATGATCGGCAGCATGGATCCGGTATGCTCCATTGATCTGGCAAAGCACTTGTGGAATGTTCCACAAGCATGGGAGTATCCCCTTGCAATGTCAGAGCGCGGGAACAGACCGGTTTTTTTGTTACCCAAATCATTCAGGACGGGGCATTTTTGCCCCATCGCCAAGAAAGGAAATTTTTTACCATGAAACGCAAGCTCACCGCCAAGGAATACACCTATGTTGCCAGCATGCTCTTCGGCCTGTTTTTCGGCGCAGGTAACCTTATTTTCCCCGTGCACCTCGGCCAGATGGCCGGTTCCAACGTTTGGCAGGCCATTCTGGGGCTTCTCATCACGGGCGTGGGCCTGCCGCTGCTCGGCGTGGCCGCGCTCGGCATCAGCCGCTCCAACGGTCTTTTTGACCTGAGCAGCAAGGTCAACCGCCCCTACGCGATGTTCTTCACCTGCGCGCTGTATCTGACCATTGGGCCGTTTTTCGCCATTCCCCGCTGCGCGACGACGTCATTCACCGTGGGACTTGAGCAGGTGCTTCCGCAAAATGGCAGTAACACACTGTACCTGCTGCTCTTCTCGGTAGCGTTTTTCGCCGCGGCGCTCTTTTTCGCACTGCGCCCGGGCAAGATCCTGACCTGGGTCGGCAAAATTCTGAACCCCTGCTTTCTCGTCTTCCTCGGCATTCTGGTCGTCGTCGCGCTTCTCTCTCCGAGTGCGGCCATCGCGGATGTCGAGCCGCTCGGCGACTACGCGTCCCAGCCGTTTTTCGCTGGTTTCCTCGAAGGGTACAACACCATGGACGCGCTGGCGAGTCTTGCCTTCGGCATCATCGTCGTGCAGGTCATCCGTGACCTCGGCGTGGACGATCCCACCGCTGTGGCGGGGAGCACCGTCCGCGCGGGCATTTTCAGCAGCCTTCTGATGGCGTTCATCTACATCGCCGTCACGATCGCCGGCACGCAGAGCCGCGGCGTGCTTGAAGCCAGTGAGAACGGCGGCACGGCGCTCGCGCAGATCGCACAGCACTACCTCGGCTCCGCCGGTCTCTTCATCCTCGCCGCCACGGTGACGCTCGCGTGCCTCAAGACCGCCGTCGGTCTCATCACGAGCTGCGCCGAGACGTTCAGCACGCTCTTCCCCGACGGGCCAAAGTACCGCATCTGGGCAATCATTTTCAGCCTCGTGTCGCTGCTGTTTGCGAACCTCGGCCTCAGCGCCATCATCAGCTATTCGCTGCCGGTGCTGATGTTCCTCTATCCGCTCTCCATCGCGCTCATTGCGCTGGCGCTGCTCGGTAAATTCTTCGGCCACGACCGCACGGTGTACTGCTGGACGATCGGCTTCACGCTCATCGCTGCCGTTTACGATCTGATCATCGCGCTGCCCGAGAGCGTGTTCAACGCCATCCACGGTCCGGCCATCAAGGCGTTCGGTCAGCAGTACCTACCGTTTGCCGACCTCGGCCTCGGCTGGATCTGCCCGACGCTTATCGGCGCGGCCATCGGCCTTATTCTGCACTTCATGCGCGGGAACAGGGCCAAGGCGTGAACCCCTTACAAGTCAAAAATCCGTCCGGTCGATGACCGGACGGATTTCTTTTATTTATCGCGTGTTTTCGCCGCTCACAGCGTCGCGGCAAACTTCGTCACCGCGGCAAGGCCGTCTCTGAGCGTGTTGACGTCGCAGGCGTAGCCGACGCGCATGCTGTGGGGCTGCTCGAAGCAGTCGCCCGGCGTGACGAACGCACCGGTCTCGTGGTACATGCGCTTGCAAAACTCGTAGGAGGGGATATCGAAATCGTAGTAAACGAGCGCGGTCGTACCGGCTTTGGGCTTGGTGTAGAAAAAGTGCGGATTTTCCTTGATCCAGTCATCGAGGATGGCGAGGTTCTCGCGCACGATGCGCTGATTGCGCTTGAGCATCACGTCGCTGTGGCGCAGGGCGATGGACGCGATCGCATCGTCGAACATGCCGCAGCTAATTAAATTGTAGTCGCGGTGCGACAGGAACGCCTTGCGCGCCGCTTCATCGTGCGTGGCGATCCAGCCCATGCGAAGGCCCGCGAGCGAGAAGACCTTGGACATACTGCTGACCGAGATGCCCTTTTCGTACAGGTCGACGATGGATTCGCACCACTCGTCCTCCTGCGTCAGGTGGCGGTAGACCTCGTCACAGAGGATGTACGCGCCCACGCCGCGGGCGATCTCCACGATGCTCCCCAGCAGCTCCTTACTCATCAGCGCGCCGGTGGGGTTGTTGGGGTTGTTGATGCAGATCATTTTCGTCTCGGGCGTGACGAGGCTCTTGAGCTCATTCAGGTCGGGGAGATAGTCGTTTTCCTGCTTTAGGTGCATGATGGCGACGTCCGCGCCGATGGCCTCGGGGATGGAGTAGAGCTGCTGATAGGTCGGCATGATGCTGACCACGCGGTCGCCCGCGGAAATGAGCGAGCAGAATACGTGATGGTTCGCGCCTGCCGCGCCGTGCGTGAGCACGACCTCATCGGCCTTGATCGTGTGGTAGAGCTTGGAAATGCCGCTGCGCAGCGCCTCACTGCCCCAGATATCGCCATAGGTCAAGCGCTGGGCACAGAAGTCCTTCAAAAAGTCCTCCTTGTTCTCGCCCGTGAGCTCGAAAAGCTCGTCGAGCGAAACGGAGTCGACGCAGGTCTCGGCGATGTTGTATAGCGCACCCACCTCGTACTCGTTCATCCATTCTTCCACAGCAAAGGGCTTGATGTTCATATCGTTCTCCTTTTCTCTATAAAAAAGTAACAGCACCCACGACCCAGCCTTATCCGGTCGCCCGGAATACCTACGGCTCAGTCATGGATGCCTTTTCTCCCTCGGCCGGTGCCAAAGGAGGCATTGATGATGAAGTTGATTGTATTATAATGCATTTTTATAGGATGTCAAGCGGGAAAGCGTAAATTTATCGCCCTTTTGCAGGGCGAATATCCAGCTTTTCCGTATGGTTCCGTCACGCTGCTCTATCCGCGCCGCACAGCGTCTTTTTCTTGTCCTTTTTCGCGCGGACTGCTATACTGGGAAAAAACGACGAAAGTGAGAACGATCATGCCGAATTTTGATCCGTTAACTTACCGATATTCTTCCCGCCGCAACGTGGTCTACGCCAAAAACGGCGTGTGCTGCACGTCCGTTCCCCTCGGCGCACAGGTCGGCCTCGACGTGCTGAAAAATGGCGGCAACGCCGTCGATGCCGCCGTCGCCATGGCCGGCGCGATGCCGCTGCTCGAGCCGACGGGCAACGGCCTTGGGTCCGACTGTTTCGCGCTCGTGTGGATCGAGAAGGAGAAAAAGCTCTACGGCTTGAACGCCAGCGGCGTTGCGCCGATGGCGCTGAGCGCGGACGAGGTTCGCGCAAAAGGCTTTTCCGAGGTGCCCGAGGAAGGCTGGCTCCCCACGATGGTCCCGGGCGCGCCCGCGGGCTGGGCCGCGCTCAATGCGCGCTTTGGCACAAAGCCGCTCTCCGAGCTCTTCGCCCCCGCCATTTCCTATGCCGAAAACGGCTATGCCGTGCCCGTCAATGTCGGCAAGCTCTGGGCGCGCGACAGCAAGCGCATCGCCAGGGTCATGGCGCAGGACCCCGCCCCCTATGAATACTGGTGGAAGAGCTTTATGAAGCCGGACGGCTCGCCGTACCGCGCGGGCGATGTCTTCCGTTTCCCCGCCTATGCCGACACGATGCGCTCCCTCGTCGAGACGAACTGCGAGAGCTACTATCGTGGTGAGCTGATGGAAAGGATCGTCGCCCATTCGCGCGCCACGGGCGGCTACTTCTGCGAGGACGACTTCAAGAACTATCACCCCGAATGGGTCGAGCCCATCACGCAGGACTACCGCGGCTACACCGTCTGCGAGATCCCGCCCAACGGCCACGGCATCACGGTGCTGATGGCACTCGGCATGCTCAACGGGCTGACGCTGCCTGAAAAGCGCGAGGATGCGGATTACTATCACAAGGTCATGGAGGCCATCAAGCTCGCCTTTGCCGACACGAAGACCTACGTCGCCGACCCGCGCTATATGAAAACGAAGGTCAGCGAGCTGCTCTCGCCCGACTATCTTGCCGCCCGCCGCGCACTCATCACAGACAAGGCGCTCGAGCCCAAAGCGGGCGACCCGCACTGCGGCGGCACGATCTACCTCTGCACCGCGGACGCAGAGGGCAACATGGTCTCGCTTATCCAAAGCAACTACTGCGGCTTTGGCGCGGGCATCGCCATCCCCGGCACGGGCATCTCGCTTCAGGACCGCGGCGCGAACTTCTCCCTCGACCCGAAGAGCGATAACTATTTGGAGGGCGGAAAGAAGTCCTACCACACGATCATCCCGGGCTTTCTGCTCAAGGACGGCGAGGCCGTCGGCCCGTTCGGCGTGATGGGCGCGTTCATGCAGCCGCAGGGGCAGGTCGAGGTGCTGACGAGCACCATCGATTACGCCATGAACCCGCAGGAGGCGCTCGACGCGCCGCGCATCCAGTGGATCGGCGGCAAAAAGCTCCAGATCGAGCGCGAGGCGGGCGAGGCGATCGCCGAGCAGCTGCGAGCAATGGGGCACGAGGTCGAGATCGTCGACGACCGCACGGCCATGGGCCGCGGCGAGATCATCTGGAAGTGCGAAAACGGCGTTTACGCCGCGGGCACCGAACCGAGATGCGACGGCACGGTCGCAAGCTGGTAACAAAGCAAAAAAAGAGGCTTCCCGACGGGAAGCCTCCTTTTTTGCACATTTTTCAAAATTAGACCTTGGCCTCGCTGTTGTGCTTGCTGGCGACGTAGCTTCTCATCGAGTTCACGACGATGGTCGCGCCGAGCACGATGAGCAGCACCGCGATGATGAGCTGCAAGCCGTTGGCGATAAACACCGCGCCCCAGGTCGTCTCGCCCGCGGGGATGGTAACGGCAGCGGCATTTTGGATGGCGCTCACCATGGCCATCAGGCGCTGGACAAGCGCCGTGAACGTGACGCAGAGCATGATGACGAGCGGCGGGAAAAGCATCTTGTTGCTGCGGCCCGTGACCTTGAGGAAGACGCACAGCGTGATGAGCACGAGCGCGGAGAGCAGCTGGTTCGCTGAGCCGAACAGCGGCCAGATGTTGGAGTAGCCGATCTTCGTGAGCACGTAGCCGAGCACGAGCGTCAGCACCGTGGAGAAATACGTGTTGCACAGGAGCTTGCGCCAGGGCTCGGCGTGGGCCATATCGTCCACGCTGAAAAGCTCCTGGAAGCTCATGCGCGCGATACGCGCGACGGCGTCAAGGCTCGTGAGGGCGAGGGCGGAGACGCACATCGTCATAAAGACCGTGGCGGCGTAGTTCGGCACGCCGAACATCTCGAAGAAGCCCGCAACGCCGCGGCTGAAGATCTGGAACGGGGTACCGACGGCGGGAGTGCCGTCCGCCGCGGCGGCCGCACCGGCCACGCAGAGCGCGAGCACAGCAAGCAGGCTCTCGAGGATCATCGCGCCGTAGCCGACCTTGAGCATGTCCTTCTCGTTTTCGACCGTCTTGGACGACGTGCCGGAGGAGACGAGGCTGTGGAAGCCGGACACCGCGCCGCAGGCGACGGTGACGAACAGGATGGGGAACATCGTGCCGAGCTTTTCATTGTTGAAGCCCGTGAAGACGGGGAGGTTCATCGTCGGATGCGCAACGAGAAGGCCGACGACCGCGCCCGCGATCATGCAGATGAACATGAAGGTGGTCATGTAGTCGCGCGGCTGCTTCAAAAGCCACATCGGGAGAACGGCGGCGAAGAAGATGTAGACGAACGTGATGTAGCTCCAGGTCGCCTTGCCGAAGATGAGTGGGCAGTTCATGCCGACGGCGAACGAGGCAACGATGCAGAGGATGCCGAGCACGGCTTCCTTCCAGCCCGAGAGGTTCAGCTTCTTCTGCACAAGGCCGAAGACGACGGCGAACACCATGAACATGATGGACACCATACCGGCTGCGCCGTTGGTCTGCGCGGCGTCAGCAAGCTGCGTCACGCCGTCGACCACGGTGTAGGCGTTGAACGTGCCGGCGACCATGTCGGCGAACGCCGCGATGACAATCAGGCAGAACAGCCAGCAGAACAGCAGAAACAGCTTGCGGCCGAGCTTGCCGATGTACTTTTCGATCAGCATGCCCATGGACTTGCCGTCGTTTTTGACGGAGGCGTACAGCGCGCCGAAGTCCGTCACAGCGCCGAAGAAGACGCCGCCGAGCAGCACCCACAGCAGCACCGGCAGCCAGCCGAACGCGGCGGCCTGGATCGCGCCGGTGACAGGGCCCGCGCCCGCGATGGAGGAAAACTGATGGCTGAAGACGGTCCAGCCGTTGGTGGGGACAAAGTCCTTGCCGTCGTTATACTTGACGGCGGGCGTCTGCGCCTTGGGGTCGATGCCCCAGGTTTTGGCGAGCCAGCGCCCATAGAGTGCGTAGGCAGCGACGAGGACGACCGCCGCGGTCAGCACGATGACGAGTGTGTTCATGTGATTTCCCTTTCTTTCCTAAAAAAGCTGTGTTCTTCGCCAATGCCGGGAGCAAAAAGAAAAGCCCCGCCTCTGCTGCGGATTTTCCACAACGAAAACCCATCGCAAAGACGAAGGCCAATACCGCGGCGATATCCGCCGCAGATCTCAACTTCCGCGTTACCACTTTGCTTGCCGAAAAACCGGCCGCTCGACCGCTGCCCGAATGGATCGGAGAGCGCACCCTGTTAACGGTGGGGGACCGGCTGCGATTACTCGGCGTTTGAGCCTTTCACCGCGGCTGCTCACAGGGGATGGCCTGCCCGTTCCTTGCTGCCGTTTTGCACCACCAACGGCTCTCTGAAAGCGGTGATCCGGGGAAGTCGTGTCCTGCTCAAAGCATTTGACGAATGATGTGAGTACAATAGACCCATCCTACGCCGTTGTCAATACAATTTTGTCCGCGCAGGACGGATTTCGTCGAAGAAAATAGACGCCCCATCACTTCTCCGCCGCCGCTTTAGGCAAAATGCAAATGCGAAATACAAATAAAGCTATGCCGAAGCGAAATGGAACCTGGCCGGCAACGCAGTCATAACAACGGGATGCTTTCAAATTTTGACCCGTTTCGGCAGTTTTCGGTTTGCCGAATTTCCGCTTGAAATATTTTAACAAAATATTATTTTTTCTTTCTTGACAAAGGTCCATTCTTATGTTAGCTTTAAAAAGCAAAATGAATCAACCGATCGGATGATGAGTTCGGGAGAGACCGCGGAATATTCTGCCGCGGCGCCGAAGGGGAACGCAGAAGCTCTCAGGCAAAAGGGCCGAACTCGGACGACGCTCCGAAAAGTGCGTTTACGCACGCCGAAGGTGCAACCTGCCGCGATGACTCGGGCGGGGAATCTCTCAGGTGATCAACGGAGGCACAAAGCTCAAAAGGGAGTTTTGTGTCTCTTTTTTGATGCTTAATTTTAATAATTTTTATAATATTCATTAAAATTATTGTTTTCGGAGGATGCGCACTATGGAAAAGAAGACCCCACTTTACCAAACGCATGTGGACATGGGCGGCAAGATCGTCGAATTCGGCGGCTTCCTGATGCCCGTGCAGTATCCCACCGGCGTGATTGCCGAGCACATGGCCGTTCGTGAAAAGGCCGGTCTGTTCGACGTTTCCCACATGGGCGAGCTTCGCCTCAAGGGCCCCGACGCCGTCGCCAACGTGCAGAAGATCATCACCGCCGACATTTCGAACATGAAAGACGGCGAGATCAAGTACTCGATGTTCTGCAACGACAATGGCGGCATCATCGACGACTTCATCGTCTACCGCTGCGCAGCGGACAATTACTGGCTCGTCGTCAACGCGGGCAACCGCGAAAAGGACGCCGCCTGGGTCGAGAGCCATCTCTCCGGCGACGTCGACTACCGCGACGAGGGCAACGACTGGGGCCAGATCGCCCTGCAGGGCCCCAAGTCCGGCGACATTCTCAAAAAGCTCTGCGATGAGCAGTACATCCCCGCCAAGTACTACACCTTCATCGAAGACGTGCCCCTGAACCTCGGCGAGCGCACGATCCGCGCCCTCGTCTCCCAGACGGGCTACACCGGTGAATATGGCTTTGAGATCTACTGCAAGGCCGAGGACACCGTCGACCTGTGGAAAGCGCTTCTGAAGGCGGGCGAGCCCGAGGGGTTGATCCCCTGCGGCCTCGGCGCGCGCGACACGCTGCGCTTAGAGGCTTCGATGCCGCTCTACGGCCACGAGATGAACGACGAGATCACGCCGAAGATGGCGGGACTTCCGTGCAAGCTCACGGGCAAGGACTTCATCGGCCGCGACGCGCTTGTCGCGCTCGGCGCGCCGAAAATGAAGCGCATTGGCATGAAGGTCGTCGGCCGCGGCATCGTGCGCGAGCACTGCGACCTCTACACGATGGACGGAGAAAAGATCGGCTGGGCATCCTCCGGCACGTTCGCGCCCTATATCGGCTGCGGCGTTGCGATGGGCTATATCCCCGCCCAAGATATCGAGATCGGCAAGCATCTGAACGCCGACGTGCGCGGCCGCATGGTCGAGCTGGAGATCGTGCCGATGCCGTTCTACAAGCTCGAACGCTGAAATAGAGATTTTTGACCGAATATTCGGAAACCATTTGACCGTAAATAACAACCAACATTCATTGAGAACGATTTTGAGGAGGAAATTACCATGAACATCCCTGCTGAGCTGAAGTATTCCAAGTCCCACGAGTGGGTCAAGATGGACGGCGACGTCGCCGTGATCGGCATTTCTGATTTTGCCCAGGATGCGTTGGGCGATGTGGTCTTTATCAACCTGCCCGCCGAGGGTGACAGCGTCACCGCCGGTGAGAGCTTCGGCGATGTCGAGTCCGTCAAGGCGGTCTCCGACGTGATCTGTCCCGTCAGCGGCACGATCTGCGAGGTCAACGAAGCGCTGGCCGACGCGCCCGAGACGCTGAACTCCGACCCCTACGGCGCATGGATCATCAAGGTCTCCCCCGTGACCGACACTGAGACGCTGCTTGACGCCGCCGCTTACGAAGCGCATTGCGCGCAGGAGGGCTAACATGGGCTCTTACGTTCCCACCACGGCTGCGGAACGGGAAGAAATGCTCGCCGCCATCGGGGTCGACAGCCTGGAAGGGCTGTACAAGGCCGTCCCGCAGGAAATGCTCCTGCGGAGCGGCGGGCTGAACATCCCCGAGGGCCTGAGCGAGCTTGAGGTGCGCGAGGCCGTCACCGCCATGGCCGAAAAGAACAAGGTCTTCAAGACCGTTCTTCGCGGCGCAGGCGCCTACCGCCACTTCATCCCGTCGGTCGTCAAATCCGTCACCTCCCGCGAAGAGCTTGTCACCTGCTACACCCCCTATCAGGCGGAGATCAGCCAGGGTGTGCTGCAGGGCACGTTTGAATTCCAGACGATGATCTGCGAGCTGACCGGCATGGACGTTTCCAACGCCTCGCACTACGACGGCGCGACCGCCGCAGCCGAGACGATCCCCATGTGCAAGGACCGCAAGCGCACGAAGGCCTATGTCTCCGCCTGCGCCCATCCGCAGGTCATCGAGGTCATGAAGACCTACTGCTTCGCCTCGAATACCGAGCTTTTTGTCGTCCCCGCAAAGGACGGCAGAACTGATCTCGACGCGCTCAAGGAAGTGCTCGGCGATGACGCCGCGTGCTTCTACCTCCAGCAGCCGAACTACTTCGGCCAGATCGAAGACGCGAAGGCGGCCGGTGAGATCGTCCACGCCGCGGGCGCCAAGTTCGTCATGGGCGTGAACCCCATCGCCTGCGCCATTCTGCCCACGCCGCGCGCGATGGGTGCGGACGTCGCCGTCGGCGACGGTCAGCCCCTCGGCCTCGACACGGCGTTCGGCGGCCCGTTCCTCGGCTTCATGGCCACGACATCCGCCATGACGAGAAAGCTCCCCGGCCGCATCGTCGGCCAGACGAAGGATGTGGACGGCGAGGTTGGCTACGTGCTGACGCTGTCCGCGCGCGAGCAGCACATCCGCCGCGAAAAGGCCAGCTCCAACATCTGCTCCAACCAGGCGCTATGCGCCTTCGCCGCCGGCGTCTACATGGCCGCGATGGGCGAAAAGGGCATGAAGCAGTGCGCGCGGCTCTGCACTTCGAAGGCGCACTATTTCGCCTCTGAACTTGAAAAGATCGGCTGCACCTTGAAGTACAAGGGTGAATTCTTCCACGAGTTCGTCACCGAGGTCGAATGCCCCAACTGCCGCAGGAAGATCCTCGACGCGCTCGAAGCAGAGGGCATCCTCGGCGGCGCGGAGGTCGAGGGCGGCATTCTCTGGTGCGTGACAGAGCTCGTCTCCAAGTCGCAGCTCGACAAAGCTGTCGCCATCGTGAAGGAGGTGCTGTAAATGAAGCTCATTTTTGAACTTGGCGTCGAAGGCCGCGGCATGACCCTCATGCCGGAGTGTGACGTCCCCGAATATCAGCTCCCCGAAGAGCGCAGCGAGGCGCTGCACCTGCCCCACGTGAGTGAAAACGAGCTCACCCGCCACTACACCGCCCTTTGCAAGCGCATCCATGGCGTGAACGACGGCTTCTATCCCCTCGGCTCGTGCACGATGAAGTACAACCCCAAGATCGACGAGGACATGGCGGCGCTGCCGGGCTTCACCCAGCTCCACCCGCTCCAGCCCATTGAGACCGCGCAGGGCGCGCTCGAGGCGCTGCACACGTTAGGCTCTGAGCTTGGCGAGGTCTTCGGCATGGACGCTGTCACGTTCCAGCCCGCGGCGGGCGCGCACGGTGAGTTCACGGGCGTTCTGCTCATCAAGGCCTATCACACCGACCGCGGCGATTTTAACCGCACGAAGATCATCGTGCCCGACTCCGCCCACGGCACAAACCCCGCAACCGCCGCGATGTGCGGCTTCCAGGTCATCAACATCCCGTCCGGCGTGGACGGCTGCGTCGACCTCGACGCGCTGCGCGCCGCCGTCGGCCCCGACACCGCGGGATTGATGCTGACGAACCCGAACACCGTCGGTATTTTCGACAAGAACATCCTCGAGATCACGAAGATCATTCACGATGCGGGCGGCCTGTGCTATTACGACGGCGCGAACCTCAACGCCGTCATGGGTGTCGTCCGTCCCGGTGACATGGGCTTTGACTGCATCCACAGTAACCTGCATAAGACGTTCGCCACACCGCACGGCGGCGGCGGCCCCGGCGCAGGCGCGGTCGGCTGCAAGGAATTCCTCAAAAAGTACATGCCCGGCCCGCTGGTCGTCAAAAAGGGCGGCAAGTACGGCTTTGCATACCCCGAAAAGTCCATCGGCCGCGTGAAGATGTTCTACGGCAACTTCGACGTCGTCGTGCGCGCGCTGACCTACGTGCTCACGCTCGGCAAGTCCGGCATCCGCGAGGCGGCGATGAACGCCGTGCTGAACGCGAACTACATGCGCGTCAGGCTCAAGGATACCTTCACCATGGCCTATGACGAGATCTGCATGCACGAGTTCGTCATGTCGCTCGTCGATCTCCACAAGGAGACGGGCGTCTCCGCGCTCGACCTTGCCAAGGGCATGCTCGACTTTGGCCTACACCCGCCCACGATGTACTTCCCGCTCATCGTCCATGAGGCGCTCATGATCGAGCCCTGCGAGACTGAGAGCAAAGAGACCATGGATGAGGTCTGCGGCATCTACTGCAAGCTCTTTGAACTCGCGCACTCCGATCCCGAGACGCTCCACACCGCTCCCCACTCCACGCCCGTCCGCCGTCTCGATGAGGTCGGCGCGGCGCGCAACATGGTTTTACGTTATCAGTTTGCCTGACGAAGGCAGCGCATATCTCAACATCACGCAATGCCGCCGAAAAGTCGGCGGCATTGCTCTCAAAAAGGAACGAACTATTATGGCTCATTATGAACTCATCGTCATCGGCGCGGGCCCCGGCGGCTACGAAGCCGCGCTCCATGCGGCCAAGCTCGGCAAGAAGGTCGCCGTCGTCGAGAAGCGCGAAGCGGGCGGCACCTGCTTAAACCGCGGCTGCATCCCGACGAAAACGCTGCTGCACTCTTCTCAGATCTTCCACGACGCCAAGCACGGCGCACACGCCGGCATCCACACCGACGATATCTGCGCCGACATGACGGAGATTTTTGCCTACAAGCGCGAAATTTCGCAAAAGCTGTCCTCCGGCATTGAATCGCTTTTCAAGACCGCAAAGATCGACTTTCTGCGCGGCACGGCGCTCATCACCGCACCCGGTGCTGTCCGCGTGACGGATGCCGAGGGCGGTGCCAACGACTACACCTGCGACGATATTCTCATCGCCACCGGCTCCGTCCCGTCCCGCCCGCCGATTCCCGGACTTGAGTTCGCGATGACCTCCGACGAGCTGCTTGAGGGGTGCGACCACCTGTACCGCTCCATCGTCATCATCGGCGGCGGCGTCATCGGCATCGAGTTTGCGACGTTTTACGCAGACCTCGGCTGTGAAGTGACCGTCATCGAAGGCATGGACCGCCTGCTGCCCAACATGGACAAGGAGCTCGGCCAGAGCCTCGCGCTCATCCTCAAAAAGCAGGGCGTGAAGGTCTTCACGAACGCGATGGTCCAGAGCGTCGAGAAGACGGGTGAGGATATCGCCGTCAACTTCACCTGCAAGGAAAAGAGCGAGACCGTCTCCGGCGAGGCCGTGCTCTGCGCCATCGGCCGCCGCCCGTACTGCGACGGCCTGTTCGCGGATGGCATTTCTGTCGAGATGAACCGCCGCAGCATCGCCGTGAACGAGCGCTACGAGACGAGCATCCCCCACATCTACGCCATCGGCGACGTCTCGGCCAAAATTCAGCTCGCCCATGTGGCGACCGCGCAGGGCATCGCCTGCGTCGACCTGCTCTACGGAAGGGAAAATCACACATCCATGTCCGTCGTGCCGAGCTGCATCTACTGCCGTCCGGAGATCGCGGTCGTCGGCCTCACCGAGGCCGAGGCCAAGGAGGCGGGCATCCCCGTCAAGGTCGGCAAACACGTCATGTTCGACAACGCCAAGACGCTCATCGCCGACCCGGGCCGCTGCTTTATGAAGTTCGTCGCCCACGCCGAAACACGCGAGCTTCTCGGCGCGCAGCTCATGTGCGAGCATGCGAGCGACATGATCGGCGGCGTCTCGCAGGCGCTCGCCAACCACATGACGGCCGATCAATTCCTGCTGGCCATACGTCCGCACCCCTCGTTTGAAGAGGCGATGACCGCCGCGCTCGAGGACCTTGCGCAGAAGCTCGGCTGAAAGGCCGCGGATGAAGCTATCGGTCGCCTTTAGACGGGCGATACCGCTTTTATGCAAAATTTGCGTTGCAGCATACGATGGAGTATGCTACCCTTAAAGTGAAAAATTGCTCTGACGGGGAACGCTTCTTTGAAAGCGGCGCACCGAAAGCGTGCTAAGGGAGATGAGAATCATCCATGAAAAAGCTATTGCCCATCATTTTGACGCTGCTCCTGGTTTGCATTGCCGTGTCTTATGCCTCCGCCGCGAATGTGGTGGCTTCGCCGCAAAATCTGTCAGTCGACGGCGTCGATGCAGACTGTGACAAATACAACATCGACGGCAGCAACTATTTCAAGCTGCGCGATCTTGCGCAGCTTCTGAGCAAGACGGACAGCCGCTTTTCCGTTTCGTTCGATGAGCAAAGCAATGCGGTCACGGTCGTTTCCGGGAAGGAATATACCCCTGTCGGCGGCGAGCTTGCGCGCGGGCGGGATCAGTCCAAAACAGCCGTTGTCAGCAAGCAGTCCGTTTTGATCGACGGAAAGGCTGCGGACGGTCTTTCTGTCTACAACATCGGGGGAAACAACTATTTTAAGCTGCGCGACCTCGGCGATGCGCTCGGCTTTACTGTCGACTATGATGCCGACAGCAATACTGCCATCGTTTTGAGCAAGGGTTCCACAGCGGTCTACCAAAACGCATTTGAAAAACTGCTTAAGGACGTGAACGAGAAGCGCCGCGCCGATATGGCAAGGGAAGAGTCGTTCGACGGCTTTGAAGCATATTTACAGCATCACCGCGGCGAGGTCGAGATCACGCAGGCAGAGATCGACGGCCTGAAAAATCTGAACAATCCCGGCAAGGCGGTTCTTACGCGCGCGGAAGCGCTTGAGGATGTGGACCTGTTCTTCCGCGCGCTGCATTACTCCTACGGCGCTTACTACTATTTCGGTGAGGAGACGTTCCAAAAGGCGGAAGATGCCATCCGTGCAGAGCTTGCATCCTATCAGACGATCAAGTGGGACCAGCTCGTCTCGCTCATTTACTCGCACCTGCTTTTCGTTCGGGACGGACATTTCTCGATCGCCGGGCGGTATGAACCGGCCTTTGAGAAAAGCGTTCAGTATCTTTACTATTACAGCGGTCAAAGCTTTGGCAGGGATGAAAGTGGGTACTATCTGCTGGGGGAAAACGAGAAGTGGTACTATACCTCCTGCGGCAACGCGAATGTCGAAATGAAGCCGTATCTTGACGGCAGCGGCCGAGTGTGCTATTCCCTGCGTCAGTTCTGTCCCGCGACGGCTGTGCATACGGCAGACAGTATCACCCTGACCAAGGGCGCTGAGACCAAAACGGTTTCGGTCACATGGTCGCTGAGCCAGTCCTATCTGGAAGACGGTTCGCAGGTCCCGGATTATCATTATCTGAAATCAAACGGTATTGCCTTGATAACGATTCGCAGGTTTGACTGGAATTATGAGGAGACAATGGACGAGTTCGTCCGCACCGGTTCTGACCTTAAAAACGCGAAGCTCATCATCATTGATGCTCGCTCCAACAGCGGCGGCGATGAAGACTTTATCAAAAACTGGCTGAAAAGCTACACGGGAGAAGAACCCGAACAGAAAACGATTATCTCCAACTGGGGCACTGCCATGTTCGATAGGACCCAAGCCTACGCGGACCTGGGTGAAGAATTTGCCGCCTTCCGGACAGGCGATAAGGACTATGAGCTGTTTCAGGGAAAGCTGCTGGAAAACAGCACTCCGATTCTTCTTCTGACAGACAGCATGTCCGGCTCCGCCGGCGAGAGCATCGTGACCTATTGCAGGACACTTGACAACTGCCTTGTGATCGGCGGCCCGACGAGAGGCGCGCAGCTGGTCGGAAATGTGCGAGGCTGGACGCTTCCAAACTCCGGCATCGGCTTCCAGTTCGGTCAGTCGTTCCACTTCATCTACAATATGGAGAATGTAGACGGCAAAGGCTATGAGCCGGACCTCTGGTGCGATCCGAAGACCTCGTTGCAGGCGGTTTTGAGCATGGTGAGGCGCTATGACCTCGGCTCCGCCGAGGGCGTGGCCGCCCTGCGCGCGCAGCTGCCGAATATTCTGACCAAGTAGGCAGGCACTTCCCATTAAATGTCCCACAACGTAGGATGAGTAGAAAGAGAAGCATTCTACTGAACCTGTCTTATGGCCATATACCGCCGTCATCTGAACGAAAAAACGCTCCCGAGATCATCTTGATCTTGGGAGCGTTACTTTCTCTATTAAGGGCAACCCGACGGGCATCGTGCTCGACGGCGACGCGCTGAGCGAAGCGCAGATGCAGGCGATCGCAAAGCAGGCCGGTTTTTCGGAATGCGCGTTCGTCTGCCGTTCGGATAAGGCCGATCTGCGGCTGCGCTTTTTCATGCCGCTGCAGGAGACGGGACTGTGCGGTCACGCGACGGTCGCCTCGATCTGCGCGCTGATGGAGCAGGATGCGCGCTGGAGAGGGAAGAGTGAACTGCTGGTGGAAACGGCGTCCGGTGTGCTCCCCATCCGGTACCGCGCGGAGACGAATGAGGTCATGATGACGCAGGCCCCGGCGCAGTTCGCGCCGTTCGGCGGCGACCGCGAGGCGCTCATGGCGTCGATCGGCCTGCATGCGGAGGATCTGGACGAGAGTCTGCCGCTTGTCTACGGCAGCACCGGCGTGTGGACGCTGATCGTGCTCGTGCGGGACCTCGCGGCGTTCGAGCGGATGCAGCCGGACAACCAGCGCTTTCCCGCGGTGCTGACCGAGAACCCGTGCGCTTCGGTCCATCCGATCACGCGGGAGACGCGCCACAGCGAGGCGCAGATGCACGGGCGGCACTTTTCATCCGCGTTTGCCGGGACGGCGGAGGACCCCGTCACCGGCACGGCCAGCGGCGTGATGGGCGCTTACGCGCTCCGGTATCTCCAGCCCGACGCGGCGGCGGTCGATCTTGTTGTCGAGCAGGGGCAGGAGATCGGAAAGGACGGGATCGTCGGCGTGCACGCGGCGCGCGAGGGAGAGATCATCGCGGTGCAGATCTCCGGTACGGCGGTCAAAACAAAGGAAACCATGTGGAATTTGGAGGATTGAAGATGAAAAAAGTCATTGCCACGGCTGCGGCGCCGGCCGCGCTCGGCCCTTACAATCAGGCGATCGCCTACGGCGACCTGCTCTTCGTCAGCGGACAGACGGCCCGCTATCCCGCCGGCGTCACGGCGACGCGCCCGGAGAGCGCGGCGGAGCAGATGCGCGTCGCATTAAATAACGTGATGGAGATCCTGCACGCGGGCGGGAGCGACGCGGCGCACATCCTCAAAACGACGGTCTTTCTGACCGACATGGCGGACTTCGAGTCGGTCAACGCCGTGTACAAGGAGTTCATCTCCGAGCCGTTTCCGGCACGCACCTGCATCGCCGTCAAGGAGCTGCCCAAGGGCGCCAAGGCGGAGATCGAAGTGATCGCGGCCTGCAAAAAGGCGTAAACGTCCGCATGCAGGAAATGGATACAAAGAGAAAGGATCACCTGCCGAAGTTCGTCACGCTGGAGACCGCCGTGCAGGCGGTGCGGAGCGGCGACTGGGTGGACTACGGCTTCGGCGTGGGCTTTCCCGAGCTGCTCGACCACGCGCTCGCCGCGCGCAAGGGAGAGGTCAGGGACGTCAAGGTGCGCGGCGGGCTTGTCATCCGCCCGCGCATCGAGATCGTCGAGAGCGACCCCGAGCAGGAGAGCTTTACCTACTATAGCTGGCACATCGGCGACTATGAGCGCAAGCTGCAAACGCGCGGGCTGGTGAAGTTCCTGCCCGTCATGCTGCGCTCGCTGCCGTATCTCTACCGCGATAAGCACATCCGCTGCGGCGTGGCCTTTGTCCCCGTCTCGCGGCCGGATGAGGACGGTTACTGCGGCCTTGGCATTTCGAATTACGCCTGGCGCACGATTTTTGAGAGTGCCCGCACGGTCATCTTCGAGATCAATGAGCACTACCCGCGCTTGCAGGGCGTGGACGGTTCGCACCGTGTCCACCTCTCCGAGGCGGACTATGTGGTCGAGGGTGTGCATGAGCTGCTGCCGATGCGCTCCTACCGTGCGCCGAGTGAGACGGACGTTGCCATCGCCAAGCTCGTGGTCGAGCAGATCCCGGACGGCGCGGGCACCCGCCAGCTCTCCGGCATCGGCGGGCAGATGGACTTCCTCGAAGGGGCCTACCGCTCGCGGGGCCGCAAGGGCTTCATCTGCATCAACGCCTCCCGCGTGACCAAGGACGGCGAGCGCAAGAGCAACATCGTCGCCGCGATCCCCTCCGGCAGCACGGTCTCCGCGCCGCGCACGATGATCCAGCACGTCGCGACGGAGTGCGGCATCGCCGTGCTCTCCGGCAAGAGCCTGCGCGAGCGCGCGGAGGCGATGGCCGCCATCGCGCACCCGGATTTCCGCGAGAAACTGATGAAATACGCAAGGGAGAACTTCCGGTAAAAAAACGATCTCTCCCGCGCACTGCCATGGCGGCAGTGCGCGGGAGAGATTTTCTGCTTATGAACCGTGCGTACGGCTCAGTATTTGGAGAATGCGCGCCAAATGCCCTGCTTTTCCGCCTGCGCGATCAGCTTGTCGCGGAAGATGGGATTGGCGATGCCGATGAGGGCTTCGGCTCTCTGCCAGGTCGTCATGCCTTTGAGGTTGACGGCACCGTACTCCGTCACGACATACATGGTGTTGGGGCGCGCCTCGGTCACGGCCGTTCCCTGCGCGAGCGAGGGGACGATGCGGCTGTGCGACGTACCGTTTTTGTCGACGTAGGTCGATGAGCAGCAGATGAAGCTCTTACCGCCGCGGGAGAGGTAGGCGCCGAGCACGAAGTCCTGCTGGCCGCCGGCGCCGCTGATCTGGCGGAACCCGCTGCTCTCCGCGCTGACCTGCCCGTACAGATCGACCTCGACGGCGCCGCAGATCGAGGCGAAGTTGTCGATCGCGGCGATCGTGCGGATGTCGTTGACGTAGTCGATGGGCGCGGTCATGCACTCGCGGTTGTCGTTGAGGAAATCGTACACCCGCTGCGAGCCCGCGGCAAAGGAGTAGACCTGACGGCCCTTATCGATGTTCTTATATTTTCCGGTAATCTTGCCGGCAAGCGACATGTCCACAAATGCGTCCACATACATTTCGCTGTTTACGCCGAAGTCCTTGAGGTCGCTTTGGGCGATGAGCGTGCCGACGGCATTGGGCATAGCGCCGATGCCGAGCTGCAGACACTCGCCGCCGCGCAGGTGCGAGACCACATGAGCGGCCACGGCTTCATCGACCGCGGTGGAGGGCTTGGCCAGAAGCTCGACCATGGGGGAGTCATCCTCCACGATGAAGTCCACGTCGCGGATGTTGACGCACTCCTCGTGTCCGCCCAGACAGCGCGGGAGGTTCGGGTTGACCTCGACGATGACGCGGCGGCTGTTCTCAACGACGGCCGCCATGTGGCTGCAGCTGGGGCCGAAGTTGAAGTTGCCGTGCTCGTCCATCGGCGTGACGCGGAACATCGCCACGGCGTTCGGTTCAAGGTTTTCGCGGTAGAAGCGCGGCAGCTCCGAGTAGCGCAGCGGCGCGTAGTAGCACATGCCGAGCTTCTGCATTTTGCGCTCGTCGCCCATCATCGCCCAGCTGTTCCAGCAGAAGTGCTGCGCGGCGTCCGGGATCTTGGCGATCTCCGGCAGCCAGAGCGCGTTCATGCCGCGGATCTTGACGTCGTGGAGCTCCGCGCCGCGCTGTGCGAGCGCGCGGTCGAGCGCGACGGGATGCCCGGCGCAGACGCCGTAGTCCACCCAGTCGCCGCTCTGGATGCATTGAACGGCCTGCTGCGGCGTCGTGAGCTTTTTCTGGTATTCTTCGTATACGTTCATAGGCTTGCTCCTCTGATTCAATGGACACAGCCGCCAGCAACAGCAGATTTTCACTGTTTCGCTGACGGCTGTGTTGTTTGCGCTGCCGGAGGGGGCTTCCTCAGGCACGCGGATCGTTTTTCTTTTTCCGTCGCTGCCAGCGTGTCAGAAAGATGCCGGCGAGGACCGAGCACAGCATGGCAAGCGCTGTGCCGGCACCCTTATGAAGCGGAAAGACGTAATAGAGTGAAGCCCATATTCCGCACACACTGGCGACGCAGCCGGTCAGGATCTTCCGCTGTGCGCTGTCTGTGCCGCTTTTTCCCCAATCGCTTCGCATGGCCTTTCCTCCTCGGTGTTTTTGTCAGTATAACAGGAAATCCGGAAAAAGAAAATACATTATTTTTTCATCGTCTGGTTGGCGATTTGTCCGGTGGGCAGGTCGCGGATGAGATCCTTGGACTTTCCGGCGCGCAGCAGATAGCTGTCCGTCGGGTGGTCGATGATCTGCACGACGCGGCGGCTGATCGCCATCGCCTGATCGAGATCGATCCCGGTCTTGACGCCCATTTCGTCGCACATGTGCAGCACGTCCTCGGTCGCCACGTTTCCGGCCGCGCCGGGGACGAACGGGCAGCCGCCCACACCGGCGAACGCGCTGTCATAGCGCGTGAAGCCGGCCTGCATGCCAGCGAGGATGTTGGCGATGCCCAGTCCGCGCGTGTTGTGGAAGTGAAGCCACCACGTCACCTGTGGGTAGGCCTTGGCCATCTCCGTGCAGATCGAGTAGACCTGCGTCGGGTAGGCCTGACCGGAGGCGTCGGAGAGCGAGATCTCATGGATGCCGACGGCAAGGTAGGCGTTCACGATCTCCTTGACGTCGGAGAGCGGGATCTCACGGTCCCACGGCGAACCGAACGCCATGGAGATCGAACCGGAGATCTCAATGCCGGCGCTTCGGGCCGCGTCCACGCAGGCGCCGAAGCCGGCGACGGATTCGGCGGGCGTGCGGTTGAGATTAGCAAGGTTGTGCGCCTTGCTCGCGGAAACGTTCAGCTTGACCTTTTTGCAGCCGCAGGCCGCAGCGCGCTCCACGCCCTTGAGGTTTGCAATCAGCGCGCGGTATTCCACGCCCTCGCGGCGCAGCAGGGTGGTAAAGACCTCGTCCGTGTCCGCCATCTGCGGCACGGCTTTCGGGCTCATGAACGAGCCGACCTCGATGACGGGAAAGCCCGCGTCCGCGGCGGCTTCGATCAGCTCCTGCTTTTCCTGCACGGTGAGGATGCGGCGCTCATTTTGCAGGCCGTCCCGCGGGCCGACCTCGCAGAGGGTGATGTGATCGACAAGATTCAATGCCATATTTTCTCGCCTCGCTTAGTGCATCATGTCCGGGATCAGGGTGATGAGCTGCGGGAACACCATCAGGATACCGATATCGACCATGGCCATGAGGACGAAGGGCGCGATGTTCTTGATGATGCCCTCGACCTTGGCGTGGGAGGAGTTGGCCGCGACGTAGAGGCACACGCCGACCGGCGGGGTCAGGTTGCCGATAGCAATGTTGCAGATAACAGTAACGCCAAACGCGATCTCGTTGATGCCGGCAGCCTGCACGATGGGAAGCAGAACGGGAATGAACATGATTTGCATGGCCGTGCCCTCAAGGAAGAAGCCGCCGATGAAAAATACAAGGTTTACGATGAACATGACCCAGAGCTGGTTGTGGACGGAGTTGCCGAAAAGGGAAATGATGACGTCCTGGAAGTTGTTGCTCTGCATGATCCAGGCGAACAGGCTGGAGGTGCCAATGATGAACATGACGTTGGAAGCGCTGATGACGCTGTCCACAAACAGTTCCGGAAGGTCCTTGAGGGACATGGAACGGTAGATGAATAGGGCAACAATTAATGTGTAGGCAACCGCCGCGATGGCGGATTCAGTTGCCGTCACAATGCCGGTGAGAATACCGCCAACGATGATGACCGGTGCGAGAATGGGCAGCAGCGCATGAAAGAACGTGCGGCCGATCTCGCGCAGAGAAAGACGGATTTTGTGATCCTTGTCATAGCCGCGGATGTGGCATGTCACGCCGCAGATGATCATAAAGCTCAGGCCGATCATGCAGCCGGGGATGATGCCGCCGAGGAAGAGCTTGCCGACGGAGATGCCGGTGATGCTCGCCAGAACGATCATGGGCATGCTGGGCGGGATGATGATGCCGAGCGTGCCGGAGCTGGCCATCAGGGCGGCGGAAAACTCGCGGTCATAGCCGCTGCGCTCCATGGAGGGGACCATGATCGAGCTGAGCGCCGCCGTATCGGCGGGCGCGGAGCCGGAAATGCCGCCCATCAGAATACCAGTGAGAACGCCAACATAGCACAGCCCTCCGCGCAGCCAACCGACGAGAGAATTGGCAAAGTCGATAAGCTTCTGAGTGATGCCGCTACGTTCCATGATGGAACCGACGAGCATGAAAAACGGAATACCCATCAGAGTGACGCTGTTGACACCGTTGAAAATGCGCTGGGCGGCGATCATCAGAGGAACTTCCCCCTGTAAAATCAACTCAGCCACTGCGGCCAGACCCAGAGCGACGGCGATGGGCGTACCAAGGAAGATCGCCAGAGCCAAAAACAGGACGATCATGAAAATGAGCAGAGACGATACAGTCATTTGGCGCTGTCCTCCTTATCTTCGGGTTTTACAAAGTAGTCTTCAATGATGCGGGCAAAGCAGTAGAACGTGCTGAAGATCGCGCCGATGGGCACGCACAGGTACACGATGCCGTACGGGATGCCCATGATGGGGGAGAACATCTTCATGCTCTTGCCCGCGTAGCGGAAACCGTAAATGGCAAGAATGATGAAGAGCACAAGCGTGAGGACATCGCTGATGAAATAGGCGGCTTTCTTTACCTTTGCCGGGTAGAGGCCGACGACGAATTCCACGCCCAGATGCTTTTTATAGTGCACGCCGATGGCGATGCCCATGAACATCATCCAGGTGAAGATGTAGCGGCTGATCTCTTCGATCCAGGCGATGCTGCCACCGAGCAGGTTTCTCGAAATGACGTTGATGAGGAGGATCGTGAGCAAAACCGTAAAGGTAAATGCCGCAAAGAGGTAGAATCCCTTGAAGATTGCATTGCACAGCTTCTGCAGTGCTTTGTTGAAAGAATTCATGGCAGGGCTCCTTTCGAAAGTTCTTGAGTGCTGGAAAGGGAAACTGCGGGCGTCTCGCGTGAGACGCCCGCAGCGTCAAAGGGGTGCTTGCTTAGTAAGGATAGTTCTTGATCTGGTCGATCAGGTCGGCACCATAGGTGTCGGAGAACTGGTCGTACACGCTCGCCGTGGCATCGCGCCAGGCCTGCTTGTCGGGGTTCTCGTTGATGATCATGCCCTGCTCTTCGAGGTACTTGATCTGCTCAGCCTGAGAGCTGCGGATCGCGTCCTTCTCCACGATGCCGGCGTCCTTGGCCGCCTGCATGACGATCTCCTGATCCTCAGCGGTGAGCTTTTCCCAAACGTCGCCGTTGATCATCAGCGCCATGACGGTGTAGATGTGTCCGTCGAGCACCATGTACTTCTGGACTTCGAAGAAGTTATCGGCCACGAACGCGAACACGGGGCCCTCCTGACCGTCAACGGTCTTGTTGGAGCAGGCGAGGTAGAGCTCGTTGTAGCTCAGCGTGGAGGTGGAGGCGCCGAGAGCCGCCGCGGTAGCCGCCTGGATCGGGTTATCAGGAATACGGATAAGCATACCCTTCATATCCTCGGGGCCGTTGATCTCGTGGAGGTTAGTGGAGTAGTTGCGGAAACCGGAATCCCAATAATCGAGAATCATAACGTGCTGGCTGTCCCAGATTTTGTCACGGAAGAGCTGGCCAGGCTCGCCGCTGAATACTGCGTCGACGTGGTCATTGTTCTCAAAGAGATAGGGCAGGGAGAACACATTGAAGGTGGATTCGAGCTTTGCGACAGAGCTGGAGCCGAGCAGGCCGGAGTCGACCGTGCCCATCGTCAGGCCCTCGGCCATCTCGCCCTCGGAGCCGAGCGCGCCGTCGGTAAAGATGTCGATCTGAACAGCGCCCTTGGTGTTCTCTTCCACCAGACGCTCAAACTCGGCAAGACCGGTATAGAAGAAAGAGTTCTTGTTGTGGCCCGTGCCGACCTTGATCGTCACGTAGGTGTCGCGGGTGCCGTCCTCATTGACGGTGTTGGACTGGTCGCCGTTGGGGGTGGCTTCCTTCGCGCCGCACGCTGCAAGAGACAGTACCATAACGGCGGAAAGCAGGATGCTCAGGAACTTTTTCATGGTAGTAACTCCTTTTTTAATCTTTTTATAGTGGACGGATCGAAAGGGGAGTGCTTACTTTTTGATGTTCAGTGCGGCGTCGACGATATCGGTCGTGTCGATGCCCATGCACTTGCGCAGATAGGCGCGGTCGCCGACCTCACCGAAGCGGTCCTGAATGCCGAGACGGTGCATCTTGCAGGGGCACTGCTCAGCGAGCACCTCGGCGACGGCGCTGCCGAGGCCGCCGATGACGGAGTGGTTCTCGACCGTGATGATCGCGCCGGTCTCCTTGGCCGCGCGGACAACGGTGTCCGCGTCGATGGGCTTGATGGTGTGCATGTTGATAACGCGCGCCTGCACGCCCTGATTGGCCAGGACCTCCGCGGCCTCAAGGCACTGCGTGAGCATCACGCCGGAGGAGATGATCGTCACGTCCTTACCCTCACGCAGGGTGTCGGCCTTGCCGAGCACGAACTTGTAGTCCACGCCGTAATACGGCTCGATGCCGGCGCGGTCATAGCGCAGGTAGACGGGGCCCTCCAGCTTGATGAGCTCGGGCAGCATCTGGCGAAGCTGCACGCCGTCGAACGGCTCCACGATCGTCATGTTGGCGACGGGGCGGAACACGCCGATGTCCTCATAGCCCTGATGCGTGCCGCCGTTGACCTCGGCCTGAATGCCGGGGGAGACGCCAACGAGCACGGCGTTGAGCTTGCTGTACGCAAGGGAGATCGTCACCTGATCGACGACGCGGCGGCTCATGAACGGGCCAAAGGACTGGGTGAACGGCTTTTTGCCGCTCACGGCAAGTCCGGCTGCCACGCCGACCATGTTGGCCTCGGCGATGCCGACGTCAAAGCTGCGCTCGGGGAATGCCTTGTCGAAATCCTGTGTCGCCGTATACTTGCGGGAGTCGGAATTGACCAGACAGATCCGGTCATCAGCGCTGGCCATCTCGATCAGAGTGTCGCAAAACACTTTCTTCAAATCTTCTTTTGCCATACCTTTTTCTGACCTCCCTTACTCTTTGTCAATGTCGTTGAGCGCTTCGGCGAGATCGTCGGCGCTCACGGAGAGCGAATGGCTCATCGTCGTGCCCTCAATCCGCTTCCAGCCCTTGCCCTTGACCGTGTGCATCACGATCATGTTGGGCTTGTCCGTGCACGTCTTTGCGGCTTCGACGGCATCGTAGATTGCCTGCACGTCGTGGCCGTTGACCTCCTGCACGTTCCAGCCGAACGCGCGCCACTTCTCGCCTGCGTCGAGCAGGGAGTTGACCTCGTCGACCGACGCGTCGATCTGCTGCCCGTTGAGGTCAAGGAAGCAGGTCAGCGAGCCGAGCTTCATCTGAGCAGCATACATGCCGGCTTCCCAGATCTGCCCTTCCTGGCTTTCGCCATCACCGATGATGCAGTAGACGCGGGCACCGTTGCCGTCGATCCGGTCAGCGAGCGCCATGCCGACGGCGGCGGACAGGCCCTGACCGAGGGAACCGGTCGTCATGTCGATGCCGGGGGTGAGCAGGCGGTCGCAGTGGCTGGGAAGCATCGTGCCGGGCTTATTGAGCGTATAGATCTCTTTCATGTCGAAAAAGCCCTTGAGCGCGAGGATCGCGTACAGACCCGGGCCGCCGTGACCCTTGGAGAGGACCAGACGGTCGCGGCCGGCCATTTTGGGGTTCGCGGGATCGATGTTCATCTCTTCATAGTAGAGGACCGTCAGTGCGTCAACGATATCCAGTGCGCCGCCGACGTGGCCCTTGCCAAGGCTTGCGATGCACTTCATGGTGACCCGGCGGGCCTCCTTGGCGATATCGTTCAGTTCTTGAACGCTGTGTTTCATGGAATTGCTCCTTTCCTGAAATTACTCGACGTCCATGCCATCCTTATAGAAGTCACCAAACAGCTCCTGCAGAGAGGGCATGTCCTCGGGGATCGGACGAGCGACCCAGGTGGTGTTCATGTAGTGCTTGAGCGCGATGTTCTCGGAGACGATGTTGCCGCCCCAAGTGCCGCAGCCCATGGAGGACGTCGGGGGCATGCCGTTGGTCGCGCTGCCCGCGTTGCCCTTGTTGTTGGGCTGACGGACCATGATGCGGGACACGGGAGCCATCATGGCGAGACGATGGATGTGATCGTCATCGAACGAGTAGATGCCGCAGGAGTGGCCCTTGCCGCCGACCTCATAGATGGCGCGCACCATGTCGAGCGCGTTCTCGAACTCGCCGTCGTACTTAAACAGCGCCATGAGGGTGGTCAGCTTCTCGCTGGAGAAGAGGTGCTCCTTGCCAATGTTCTCGCGGCCGCCGCCGGTGACAGCAATGAACTTGCGGTCCGCGGGGATCTCGAAGCCGGCTTTCTCGGCGAGCTTCTGGGGCGCGATGGCGACTGTGTCGGGCAGACGGTGGCCGGTCTCATCCCACATCACGAGCTTGAGCTTCTCAGCCTCGTCCGCGTTGGCGATGTAAGCGCCTTCCTTGACCAGAGCCTTGACGAAATCGTCATAGACGGAGGCGTGGCAGACGATGTTGCCGTCGCAGGAGCAGCCGGAACCGAAGTCGGAGGTCTTGGAGATGCGGCAGTTCATGGCGACCTCAGCGATACGCTCGGGCGTGTTCGCCGTCTCATCGATGACCTCGGTGGCGTTGCCGGCGCCGGAACCGAACGCGGGCGTACCGGAGGAGTAAGCGGACTTGACCATCGGGCGGCCGCCGGTGGCGATGACGAGGTTCGCGCGCTTCATCAGCTCCTGCGAAACGGAGATGCTCGGCTCTTCGATCACCTGGAAGATGTCGGCGGGCGCGCCCTCCTTGACCAGAGCCTCACGCATGAGGTTTACGCACTTGGTCGTGACCTTCTTGGCGCGCGGATGGGGGGAGAAGATGACGACGTCGCGGGCCTTGACGGCGTAGATGCCCTGACCGGCCGGCGTCAGGCAGGGGTTCGTGGTGGGAACGAGGGATGCGATTACGCCGACAGGCTTGGCGTACTTCACAAGGCCCTTTTCCTTATTCTCTTCAATGATGCCGACGCTGGGCTGACGCAGGCAGTCGCGCAGGATCAGCTTGAGCTTGTTGCGCTTGTTGCGCTTGCTCACCTTGTCGCCGAGGTGGGTCTCATCGACCGCCTCGTCGCAGAGAGGCGCCCAGACCTTGAGATCGTAAAGGGCCGCAGCGACCGCCTGTGCCAGACGGTCCACACGAGCCTGATCGTAAGTCTCGATGATCGCGGCAGCCTTCTGTGCACGGGCGACCATTTCCTCGATCATTTCGATCTGCTCTTGAGTAACTTCCTTAGCCATAATGATACCAAACTCCTTTTCGTTGTTTTGACCAAAGTTCTTTTGGGTTGTTGGCATTACCTTAACATTCTGACCAGGGATAGTCCAATACTGGATTCTGATGAAGTCCATAGCGTTTTCTCTATCTTTTTGTCGAAGCGTGTGATACTGCCTTGACTTTTAAAAAAGAAGTGGTTAGACTATTAAAAAAGAGTTAACGTACAGAGCCATGCGGGAAAGGGGAAACATACCAATGACGCTGCTGCAGCTGCAATATTTCACAGTCCTGTCGGAAACGCTGCACTATACGCGCGCTTCGGAGAAGCTGCACATTTCACAGCCGAGCCTGAGCTACGCGATCGGCGAATTGGAAAAGGAGCTGGGCGTGAAGCTCTTCCAGAAAGAGAACCGCAAGGTCGCGCTCACGGCCTACGGGCAGCAGTTCCTCTCGTATGTGGAAAAGTCCCTCGCGCTGCTCAGCGAGGGCGAGCAGGTGATCCGGCAGATGGCGGAGAACGCGCCGCAGATCGTGAATTTCGGCTATTTCCACAGTGTGTCCGTGCCGCTCGTCCCCTCCATTGTGGACGGCTTTTTCCATCAGAAGCAGGCCAACAAGATCCGTTTCCAGTTCGCGGAGCTCTCCTCCTACGATGTGCTCAGCCGCATACAGGACGGCACGCTGGATCTCGGTCTCTCCCTCCACCGCGCCGACTGGGCGGAGTCGATCGGTATCATGCGCCAACCGCTGTATCTAGCGGTCCCGGCAGAGCATCGCTTTGCCGAGCGCACATCGATCTCGTTTATTGAATTTGCCAAGGAACCGCAGATCATGATCGAGCGCAGCACGAATATCCGCTCAAATATCGAGCAGCTGTACGCGCGGAACAACATCGTGCCCAACATCGTCTTTGAGGTGCGCGAGTGCAACAGCGCCATCCAGTACGTCGCGCTGGGCTTCGGCGTGTCGATCATGCCGTGGGTGCCGGCGATGGAGACAAACCGCATCAAGATCATCCCGATCTCCGAGCGGGACGAGGAATTCGTGCGCACCGTTTACCTCACCTATCACAAAACGCGCCCCCTTTCGCCCTCGGCGCAGGAGGTGTGCGACTACATCATTAAGAATTACGCGCTCTGACACGCGGAGAGAAGAACCGGACGCCTGCACGCCGCAGGCGTCCGGTTCGTGCGTATGCTGTTTTGTCAGGGGAGCTGCGCGGCGGTCTCCTGCGCGGGGAGGTCGTCCACGCTGCCGTCCACCCAGCTGCGGGAGAACTGGACGATCGTGTCCACGAGCGGGGAACTGCTATCCTGCCGCCAGGCGATGCCGACCTCCTTGATGATCGGCTCGATGATCTTCACCTCGGCGATGTTGTCGATGCGGTGGTGCTCGAACTCCTCGGTCGGCAGGAACGCAAGACCGAGTCCTCCCTGCACCATGTAGAGCCCGATGGTGGGATTTTCGGAGTGGCAGACGATGTGCGGCTCAAAGCCGGCGTTCCGGCAGGCGTTGCGGCAGAGCTCAAAGGCAACCTGGCCGGTCTGGTGGAAGATGAAGCGCTCGTTTTTCAGCTCCCGCAGGCTGACGTATTCCCGTCGGGAAAGCGGATGCGTTTTCGGAACGGCCAGCGAGTAGCGGTCCTCGCCGAGTTTGTGGAACTGCAGCGTCGAGGGCAGACGCGAGACCGGGCGGTTCATGAAAGCGACGTCGAGCGAGTGCTCGTTGAGCTGCTTGATGAGGTCGTAGGTGCCGCTCTGGACAATGTTCATGTCGATGCCGGGGTAGCGCGTGAAAAAGGTCGAGAGCATCCCGCCGAAGTTGATGCATTGCAGGCTCGTGATGACCCCGACGTTGAGCTTGCCCTTGCGCAACCCGGCGAAGCGGTTCATCTCCGCCTGCAAAGCGCTCACGCTCTGCAGGATCTCCTTGGCGCGCAGGACGAATTCCTTTCCCGGCTCCGTGAGTGTGACGGTGTGCGCGTTGCGCACGAACAGCGTTACGCCCAGTTCCTTTTCCAGCTTGGCGATCTGCTGCGACAGAGCCGGCTGGCCGATGTAGCAGGCCTGCGCGGCCAGAGAGAATTTCCGGTATTCCGCCACCGCCAGTACATATTGCAGCGTAAAAAGTTCCATGGATTGCACTTCCCTTGTGACTTGCGGCAGTCTCCGCTGCCGCTTTTTTCATCCAGTATCACCGAAAGCGGAGCGCCTGTCAATCCTCTTTTTCTATCATTGGTTTAAATGATAATAAAAGAATTTCAAATGAATTGGACTTATTTGAAACGTTTTGGTAACGTTAGGGACAGAAAGTGAAACCTGCCCTGTGAGCCTTTTTGCACGCGGCTGCGGGGCGGCGACGCGCGAAACCGGAACGGAAAGGACGATAGGTTTGACAAATTTCTACTTCACTGAAAAGGATGTCGAGCGCCTGGAGGAACAGGCGGTCCAGCTCCGAAGAGATATCGTCGAGATGATCCACGCGGCCAAGGCGGGACACCCCGGCGGTTCACTCTCCGCGGTGGACATGATCACCGCGCTCTACTTTCACGTCATGCGGATCGACCCGCAGAACCCGCGGTGGGAGGATCGCGACCGCTTTGTGCTCTCCAAGGGCCACGCCTGCCCGGCGCTGTATGCGGCGCTGGCGCGCCGGGGGTTCTTCGACCCCAAGCATCTCACCACCCTGCGCCAGTACCACTCCATTCTGCAGGGGCACCCGGATATGAACAAGACACCCGGCATTGACATCAGCAGCGGCTCGCTGGGCAACGGCCTTGCGATCGGCGTGGGCATGGCCATGTCGGGGCGACTGCACCATCAGGACTATATGACCTACGTTATGCTCGGCGACGGCGAGGTGCAGGAGGGCATGGTGTGGGAGGCCGCAATGGCGGCGCACCACCATGATCTGGGCAACCTCGTTGCCATCGTGGACTGCAACGGCGTGCAGATCAACGGCTGGGTCAATGAGATCATGACCGTCGAGCCGCTCGCGGACAAGTGGCGCGCCTTTGGCTGGAACGTTGTGGAGGTCAACGGGCACAACATGAAAGACCTCCTCACGGTGCTGCATACGGCAAAGACCATGCGCCACCCGACGGTGATCCTGATGCGCACGGTCAAAGGAAGAGGCGTTTCGTTCATGGAGGACGACTGCAAATGGCACGGCAATTCGCCAAGCGACGAAGAATTGGTTCAGGCGATCCTTGAGATTGGGGAAGGCGGTGTGGTTTAATGAGTAAGACCCTTGCAACGAGAATGGCGTTCGGCGACGAGCTGTTGAAGATCGCCGAGACCAACCCGGACTTTGTTGTCTGCAACGCGGACACAAAGACCTGCGGACTGGAAAAGTTCGGCAAGCGCTTTCCGGAGCGCGAGTTTTCGTTCGGCATCGCCGAGCAGGATCTTGTCGGCGGCGCGGCCGGTCTGGCCGCGTGCGGAAACAAGGTGTTCCTTGCGACGTTTGCGACCTTTGCCTCCATGCGCGCCTGCGAGCAGGTGCGGACCTTTGTCTGCTACCCCAAGCTGAACGTCAGCATCATCGGCACGCACACCGGCCTGCAGGTCGGCGGCGACGGCGCGACGCATGCGGCGATCGAGGATGTGGCCATTCTGCGCGCATTCCCCAATATGACGATCGTGCAGCCGGCGGATGCCGTGGCGGCGCGGGCGCTGGCGCATGCCGCCGTGGAGTTTACCGGCCCGCTCTACATCCGTCTGCACCGCAATCCCGTCGCGGACGTATACGACCCGGAGAGCTATCGCTTCGAGCTGGGCAAGGCCCACACAGTGCTTGACTACGGCACCGACCTGACGATGATCGTCTCCGGCATTCTCCTCAAAAAGGCGATCGACGCCGCGGCGATCCTGCGCGAAAAGGGAATCGGCGCCCGCGTTCTCGATATGGCGACCATCAAGCCGCTCGACCGTGAGGCCGTTTTGACGGCGGCACAGGAGACCGGCGCGATCCTGACCGTCGAGGATCACACCGTGCTCGGCGGACTCGGCTCCGCTGTTGCGGAAGTCGTCGTGCAGGAGCATCCCGTGCCGATGGCACTCGTCGGCATTCAGGACCGCTTCGGCGAGTCCGGAGACCCGGAGCTGATCTACCGGGATCACGGCATGGATGTGGATTCCATCGTGGCAAAGGCCGTGGCGCTCGTGGCCCGAAAATAAAGGAAATAGGTACAAATAGATACAAACCGATAAAAAGAAAGGATCGATGATTATGGCAGCTCCTCATGTGTGTATCCTGCAGACCAGCTTTGCGAAGCGGGAGGATACGATCGCGTTTCTGAAAGAAAAGGTACCCGGCGTGCGCGTCGCGTTCATTACGGACAGTACGCTCCTCGATGATGTGCGGAAAAACGGCGGCCCGACGCAGGCGGTGATTGACCGGATGACGCTGTATGCCAAGGCGGCGGAGATCTCCGGCGCGGATCTGATCGTGAACTCCTGCTCGACCGTGGGCGAGGTGGCGGATATCTACGCCAAGGAAGTGCACATCCCCGTCATGAAGGTCGACCTGCCCATGGCGCAGGAGGCCGTGCAGCTGGGCACGAAGATCGCCATCATCGCAACGGTGGAGACGACGCTCGGCCCCAGCCAGCGCCTGATCGAGAAGATCGGCCGGGAGCAGGGCAAGGAGATGCACTGCTCGCAGTTCCTTGAGAACGGCGCGTGGGACGCGCTCCAGAGCGGGCATCCGGAAGAGCACAACCGTATCCTGATGGAGAGCATCCGCAAGCTTGACCGCGGCGGTTACGATGCCATCGTGATGGCGCAGGTCTCCATGCGCGCGCTCCTGCCGGAACTCGGCGACGTGAAAACGCCGATGCTCTGCAGCTTTTACTCCGGCTACGGCGCCATCGCCGACCGTCTCAACGAGATCGCAAAAGAGAAAAAGGCATAATAGACCGGACGGACGCATTGAGCGCAGCCGGCGAAAAGCAGGACGAAAGAGAAGAGCGAGCCAGTATGAACTGCACCCCACATGTTAGACAGTATGATATACTACCTAACAAGTGGGGTGTTTGCTGCAACGCTGCCCTGAATAGTTGTTGACGCTTCCAGCGCTGTTGTGCCGGTGATCCCCATCTCAGTCTGAACGACGTGAATTGCATCTACAATGTCGGCGTAACTGGAAATGTCGTATTTAATGCCAGAAAGCTTTTCTGCATCAATTAAAAGGCGCTGCATTTCCTCCTTTGTGCCGCCGCATCCGTGTCGTTGTCCATCGATTGCAGCAGCGACGCGGAAAACGCCGTCACGGTGGTCATGTACTCGTTCGCGCTCATGCCTGCCGTCTGGTATGCGTTCTGCGCGTACTGCATCACGGTATAGGCGTATATGAGGATACGCCAAAAACCGCGACTTCGGATCGTTGGGTTTCTCTGCCAACGGAAACGATGCAGCTCCTTCGGCAATACCGGGCATGGCAGAACGCGGAGCGGCTGCGGCTGGGTGAGTATTACCGAGAACAGGGCTTTTTGTTTGCTCAAGATGACGGAAAGCCAATACACCCGGACAGTGTGACGGGCTGGATGAGCAAATTCAGCAAACGCCGCGGCCTGCCGCACATCAATCCGCACGCATTCCGCCACACGATGGCGTCCATCCTCTATTTCAACAGTGCGGATAGTGTGTCGATCTCAAAGCGGTTAGGCCATGCGCAAGTCAGCACAACAGCGAACATCTATGCGCATGTGATGGAGAGCGCCGACCGGAAAAACGCTGACATTTTAGCTGACGTGTTTTTGAAAAAGGCTTGAATTTTCAAAGCGAGTTGAACTAAAGTTGAATTATTTCTTCTCGTCACAGATAGAATATCTTATTAAAGTTGCAAAAACAGCCGTTTTCTTTACGAAAACGGCTGTTTTTCTGGTTGCGGAGGCAGGACTCGAACCTACGGCCTCCGGGTTATGAGGCAGTCTCAAGGGCAAATCGGAGTCATTTCGGCTCCGATTTGTGCTTTTTACCACCGTTCACTCGGCGGATTTTCCATTGTTTCCGTCCAGTCCTGCCCGCTCCAATCCTGTTCTGGGTCAAAAGTGGGTCAGAGGCTGTAATATCCGGAGGGGATTGGTGAGATGCAACCCTGCACTACGGTCCACGTTATCCATCGGGTGAAACATTCCAATATTAAGAAAACGCCGGTCCGGCGTTTTCCGATGTCATCTTGTAAGCGTCAGCTTGAAATCCTCTCCAACAGTATCCACCGCTACCTGATAGCCTTGTGTCCCGGCATAGCGGGTGATATTTTCAACGGCAACCTTGGCATCAGATAATACTTCCAGCTTTGAGGGAGCACCGTTTTTCACCGCTTTTTGTAAAGCAACGTTTTTTTACATTTCAAAGCGAGCCTGAAATCGCATCTCCCCGGAGGAACATGTGTCTCCGTGCTGCACCGCAAAAACGAACTTCCGATACGGTTTGAGATGCAAATTAAGCCGGCGTTAGTACTGAGGGGATGATCAGTGTGGGCCGTGCCTTCTGTGTTCCCGCAGGGCGGTACTCAGTTCCTGTTTGAGGTAGGGGTTACTCACGCGGACGGATTTTCCCTTTGCACCGTGCACTTGGGTCTGGATCACACCGGCGCTTTCAAGTTTTTTCAGTGCGCTTGTAACGATCGACTGCGTGACGTAAGCCTTTGCGGCGATCAGATTGAAGAAGACATGTCCTTCCTCGCCCTCCAGTTCCTGCATGACCGTATTGGCGGCCTGAAGCTCACTGAATGAGAGGGCCTTGGAAGCCAGCTGTGCGGACTCCATTTCTGCCACGCGCTGTTGGTTTTCAATTTGCTTTTCGTGCATCAGCCAGAGGGAGACGATGGCACTGGCATACTCGCACAGGACCGTGTCGGACGGAACGAAGTTGCTTCCGTAGCGGATCAGCAGCATGCCGGCTGATTTGACATTGTTGGAGTAGATGGGATAGAGGGAATAGTAGCGTCTGCGGAACAGGCACTTTTCGACATCTGCGTAGGTGCAGCCGGGAATATCCTCATACCGGCTGAAAATCGTGGTGTCGCAGGAGTGGAACAGATCTAAGTAATACGCCGGAAGCAGCGTGTTTTTGAACAAGTTCGCGTCCGAATATGGACAGACAAATTTCCTGGCGATCGCATAGGCGATGATCAGGCCGTCCGGCGTGAAAACATAAATGTTGCATTCAATGATGTCACTAAGTTCCTTGCAGAGCGCATCGAGCGGCAGAAATTCCGTTGTCGATTTTTCAAATATGCTGTTAAGCTGTCTGATTTTTGTAATTAGGTCATTCGCAAAATTACGTTCCATCGCGGGTCAGTATCTCCTTTGCGTTGAGCTACATACTTATACAAAATATATTGTATCCGAAGGTATATCAAATCGCAAGCATTTAGAAAGCTCCAAATATGTTTTGGGTGATTCGCACAATTTGATGAATCGCTTTTTGTGAAAAACGGAGTTTTTCTGCCGCTCGCAATATTCTGAATACTGCGCGAACCATTGTTTCACCCAGGGGAACCTGCTATACTCAAAAAGAATAAACTCAAATATTGTATAATTTGAAAGGTATCATCATGAATTCTGTCACGCTGAACGAGCGTTCCCGGCAGCTTTTCGGCGGCTGCAGTGAAGAACTTTTAACCGAAACTGTACATGCACTTTCTGCATTCCACCGCATTCAGGCAACCGACGGTTACCGCCTTGCCGCGAAGGAAGCGGCCCGGCGGCTTGCGTGTGTCGGCCTGCCCGCAGATATCCGCACATATCCCGCGGACTTTCAAACCACATACCTGACACAGGGCATGTTCCGTGGCTGGCGGTGCAGTGAAGGATGGCTGGAAATTACGACCCCGTTCTGCGAGCGTGCGGCCGATTACAGCGTGCAGGAGATGTCTCTGATTCAGAGAAGCGCAAGTCTGGACGCAGCCCAGCGGGAGCTTCTGATTTTCTACGCCCCCGAAGGTGTGCAGCCGGAGACGTTCTGCGAGGATATGCACGGCGGACTCCTGTTCGTGGAAAACAACTTCGATGCATGGCTGGGCCGCGCAGCAGCGCTTGGCGCCTGCGGCATTATCACGTGTTCCATTCCGGAGATCGCACCTGTCCGCGTTGATCTGGCGAACGACCCGCAGCTTAAGGATGCACACGGAAATCTGAGCTTCCATGCTTTCTCTGAGACACAGGAAACTGCGCTTGCAGGCTTTGCCATCACTCCTGCCTGTGCACGGCGCCTGAGAGAGGCCTGTATCGCACTGGCGCAGACGCACGAGCGTCCAACGGCGAGAGCGTGTGTCAAATCGGAGTTTTACGATTCTACGGTCGAAAATGTCATGACCTTCCTTCCCGGACAGACTGAGGAGGAGGTGCTCATCACCGCACATCTGTGCCATCCTCGTTCGAGCGTTAATGACAATGTATCCGGTGTGGCCTGCGCTATGGAGGCGATGCGTGTGCTGCATGAGCAGATCACGGGGGGGATGCTTCCCACACCGCGGCGCGGCATTCGTTTGCTGCTGATCCCGGAGTTCACCGGAACTTACGCGTATCTTGCCTCTGAGCCGGAGCGGGCGGCCCGTACTATCGCGGCCATCAATGCCGACATGGTCGGTGCGCGGCAGGACGGACGCACGGGCCCGGTGGTCATGGTCGATACGCCGGACGCGGCACATGCTTTCCTGGGCGATTTGATGGAATGCGTAATGGATGGCATTGCACAGGAGTGCCGATTTGGAAGCGGCTTTGTTCCGCTGCACCTGCAAAAACGCGTTCCGTTTACACCGGGCAGCGACCATGAGATTTTTTCCGATCCGTCGGTCGGAATCCCGTCCATCGCAATGACGCAGTGGCCTGACCGCACTTATCACACCAGTGCGGACGATGCTGCACATTTGGATCCGGCGATTTTGCGGCGTGTCGCCGCGATGATCGCCTCCGGCGCTTACACCGCCGCCAGCTTCTGCCGCCAGGATGCGGAACAGATTCTTCCCTATACGGCACGCAGATTTTTTGCGAGAGCGGATGCGCTTCGCCGCAGTTCAGCAGAAAACAGTCGCACGGCCATGTATTTCCTGTTGGAGACATGGCGCAAGACGTTGGAGGACATGCATCGCACGCTTCCTCAGCAGGAGCAGGAGAATGCCAAGCTGCTCTTTGCGCCGGAATATGCCCTTGCCGCGCAGCTTCTGCAAAGCGCTGAAACGCCGCTTGCACCAAAGACAGAGTCTCTGCGGCGTGTCCCGCAGCGTCTGTTCCGCGCGCCGCTGGCTATGCGCCCCTTTGAAAACGGACTTTCGGACGCACTTCGGGAAGAGCTTTCCTCTATTCGCAAGTCCTTCCCAGGTCTGATGGGGCTTACGAACCGGATTCTCTACGCCGTGGACGGAAGCCGCAGCATCGGATTGATCGCTTCGTTTGTGGAAGCGGAGACAGGTGTTTCCTGCGAGCGTTTTTGCGAGTCTTGGCTGGAATTTCTGGCACAGGCCGGTCTCGTGCAATTTTAAGAGTAATTTAAGAGTAAGAGGTATCAACAATGATTACGGACAAGATGATTCCTGCGTTTCAGCAGACACAGGGCGGTCTTTTCTCAAAGGTAGAAAAGGCGGATGTCGGTGACATCGCCGAAAAGCTGTCCAGCGGCATCGCTTTTTTATCATGGGCGGACCCCTTCTATCCCAATGCCTCCACACCTGCACATGTCGCTCAGGCCATGATCGATTCCATCAATGACGGTTCAGCAGGCCATTATACCATGCCAATTGGCAATCCGGAGCTCAAGCGTGAGCTGGCAAAAAAACTCAAGCGGTTCAATGGCCTGGATGTCGTCCCTGAGCGCAACATCCTTGTTACCCCCGGTTCGGACTCCGCACTTTTCTATGCGATGCTGCCGTTTATCCACGATGGCGACGAGGTCATGATCATTGACCCCAGTTATCCGAATAACTTCCAGAACACCGAGATCCTCGGCGGCAAGGTTGTCCGTATTCCGGTTTATGAGGAAGATGGCTATCAGTTCAACATTGAAGCCTTTGAATCCAGACTGACGCCGAAGACGAAAATGGTTGTTCTTACGAACCCCAACAATCCCACCACCGTCAGCTATCGGCGCCGTAACATGGAGCAGCTTGCGGAGTTCATCGTCCGTAACGATTTGGTGCTGGTTGTCGATCAGGCATTTGAGGAACCGGTGTTCGACGGCGTGGAGATGGTAACCGCTGCGGCACTGCCCGGTATGTGGGAACGGACGGTCAGTGTATTTTCCATCTCCAAGGTGCTGGGACTCAGCGGCCTCCGTGTAGGCTACATCGTGGCAGATGACCACATTATCGATAAACTCTACGGTGCGGCTGTGACCGTGCTTGGCGCAACCAACACCGCAGCACAGCTCGGCGCTGTTGCCGCCCTTCAGGATCCGGCATTTTCTGAGGATTTCTACAAGCATTTTGATAAGCGCCGTCATCTTGTCTATGACTATCTGCACGATATTCCCGGCGTTTCGATGCGTCTCTCTGAGTCCGGTTTCCTGTCATGGCTCGATGTGTCTGAGCTCGGCACAGAACAGGAGGTTTCCGACTATCTTCTGAAGAATGCGAAGGTCGCACTCAACATCGGAACCCCCTATGGCCACGAAGGCCGTGGTCATCTGCGCATTGTTCAGGGTGCCATCGGCAGCGACGAGGAAATCGAAAATGTCCTTGCCCGTATGCGCGGCGCACTTCTGGAACTCTCAAAATCACGCGGCCTTTGCTGAGTCGCTGATGCAACAGAATTAAAGAGGAGGAATTATCTTGTATAAGTACATCTTGAAGCGTCTTCTGATGATGATTCCGGTTCTGCTTGGCGTTATGATCGCAGTTTTTACGATCACATATTTCACGCCCGGCGACCCGGCGCGTCTTCTGCTGGGCGACGGCGCAACCAAAGAAGCCGTTGAGCAGGTACACGAAGAGCTAGGTATTGACGATCCGTATATTGAGCAGCTTGGCCGCTATATCGGAAAAATCGTCTTCCACTTTGACTTCGGCACATCCTATATCAGCAAAAAGCCCGTCACGCAGGAAATCCTTCAGCGTTTCCCCACCACGCTGAAGCTGGCATCGTACAGTGTCGCCATTTCTGTCATTGTGGGGGTACTCATGGGTATTGTCTCCGCCACGAGGCAGTATTCGATTTTTGACCGTCTGGCAACGTCGTTTGCGCTTATCGGCGTCTCTATGCCGACCTTCTGGGCGGGCCTGATGGCAATCATCGTCTTCTCGGTCACTCTGGGATGGCTGCCGCCATCCGGCTCCTACGGTCCGAAGTATTGGATCATGCCGGCGGCGATCCTGGGTCTCCACGGTGCGGCGACGATCATGCGTATGACCCGTTCGAGTATGCTGGAAGTCATCCGTCAGGACTACATCCGCACGGCGCGGGCCAAGGGCCAGAGTGAGCGGATCGTCATTATGTACCACGCGCTGAAAAACGCCATGATCCCCATTGTTACGGTCATTGGTATGCAGTTCGGCGTCCTGCTGGGCGGCTCGGTTCTGGTAGAATCCGTTTTCGCCCTGCCCGGCCTCGGCAAGTACATTATCGACAGCATCAACATGCGTGATAACCCGGTGGTTCAGGGCAGCGTCCTGTTCCTGGCGCTTTCGTTCAGCTTCGTCAATCTGGCGGTGGATATCCTCTACGGCTTCCTTGATCCCAGAATCAAGTCTCAGTACAAGCAGTCCATTAAGGTAAAGGCGGTGAAGAAACATGCAGAAACAGAAGAATAATGCCACGAAAGAGACACGCATCAAGTCCAGCTTCTGGGGCGATGCCTGGCGGCGTCTGAAGCAGGATCGCGCGGCGGTGGTGGCGCTGTGTGTGCTCGTGCTGCTGATTCTCTGCGGCATCTTCGCCCCCTATATCGCGCCCGATCCCTATGACCTGCAGGATACGACCGCAACATTCCAGCTTCCCAATGCGCAGCACCTGCTGGGTACGGATAACTTCGGCCGTGACATTTTGAGCCGTATCATCTATGGCAGCCGGGTATCCTTGATCGTTGGCTTCTCCTCAATCATCGTGGCTATCATTGTCGGCGGTCTGCTGGGTGCTATCTCCGGCTACTACGGCGGTAAGGTCGATAACATCCTGATGCGCCTGATGGATATTCTCATGGCCATTCCGGGCATGCTGCTGGCCATCTCGCTGGCGGCGGTGCTGAAGCCGGGCCTTATGAATCTGGTCATCGCCATCGCCATCGCGGAAGTCCCGGGCTACGCCCGCGTGGTCCGAGCTTCCGTTCTGACGATCAAGGATCAGGAATATATCGAGGCAGCCACCTGTATCGGCGCCTCTGATCGGCGGATCATCCTGCGCCACATCATCCCCAACTGTATGGCGCCTATCATCGTTCAGGCAACGCTGGGTGTTGCCGGCGCAATCCTGTCCGCAGCGTCCCTGAGCTTTCTCGGCCTCGGCATCCAGCCGCCCACGCCGGAGTGGGGCTCCATGCTCTCCTCGGCCCGTCAGTTCATCCGTCAGTACTGGCATATGACGACCTTCCCGGGCCTTGCCATCATGATCACAATTTTCGCCCTGAACGTCCTCGGCGACGGCCTGCGCGATGCATTGGATCCGCGTATGAAGAATTGAGGTAGACAAAATGGAACAAACGAAACCGATTCTCGAGATTAAGGATCTTTCCATTGAATACTGTGCAAACAAACGTGTCGTCAAGGCGGTCAACCATCTTGACCTGTGCATTGAGAAGGGTGAGAGCGTCGGCCTCGTCGGTGAAACCGGCGCAGGCAAGACGACTACGGCGCTGGGCGTCATGGGCCTGATCCCAAACCCTCCCGGTGTTATCCGCAGTGGTGAGATTCTCTTTGAAGGCGAGGACCTGCTGAAGCTGAGTGCAAAGAAAATGCGCCAGATTCGCAGCAAGAAGATCGCCATGATCTTCCAGGACCCCATGACGAGCCTGAACCCGGTGATGACCGTCGGCGATCAGATCGCGGAGAGCTATCGTATTCATGATAAGCTCAGCCGTGCCGAAGCCGCTGTCAAGGCCAAGGATATGCTCGAGCTCGTCGGTATCCCCGCCGAACGCTACGGCGAATATCCCCACCAGTTCTCCGGCGGCATGAAGCAGCGTGTTGTCATTGCTATCGCTCTTTCCTGCAACCCTGAACTTCTTCTGGCGGATGAGCCTACCACCGCCCTGGATGTTACCATCCAGGCGCAGGTGCTGGACTTGATTGTCAAGCTCAAAAAAGAGCGTAATACATCCATGGTGCTGATTACCCACGATTTGGGCGTCGTGGCGGAGGTTTGCGATAAGGTTGCCATCATGTATGCCGGCGAAGTTGTGGAGTTCGGCACACTGGACCAGATCTATAACCACACCATGCACCCGTATACCGAGGGACTGTTCGGCTCCATCCCGGATCTGGATTCCAAGGCCAAGCGCCTCAAGCCCATTCCCGGCTTGATGCCCGATCCTGCAAATCTCCCTGAGGGATGCAGTTTCTGCCCTCGCTGCCCCTATGCGACCGAGCAGTGCAAGACACAGAATCCCAATATCACGGAAGTTGAGCCCGGCCATCTGGTCCGCTGCTTCCACCACATTGGAAAGGAGGAGACAAACCGTGGCTGATTATTTGCGTATCGAAAACCTGAAAAAGTATTTCAAAACGGCAAAGGGCACTGTCCACGCAGTCGATGACGTTTCGTTTTCTATCGAGCGCGGCAAGACTCTGGGCGTTGTCGGTGAGTCCGGCTGCGGCAAATCAACGCTTGGCCGCTGCATCATTCATCTGTTGGAGCCGACCAGCGGCAAGATATTCTTTGACGGTGCGGATATCACCAAGCCCACCCCGGAGGAGCAGAAGGCTCTGCGTCAGAGAATGCAGATGATCTTCCAGGACCCCTTCTCCTCGCTGAACCCCAGAATGACCGTTGCCGACAGCATCCTTGAGCCGATGGAGATTCACCATATGTATGACGGCGACAAGGACCGTCAGCGTGAGGAAGTTGCCCGGATCATGGACACCGTGGGCCTGGCCCGCCGTTTGGCGGATTCCTACCCTCACGAGCTTGACGGCGGCCGCCGTCAGCGTGTCGGCATTGCCCGCGCACTGGCACTGCAGCCGGATTTCATCGTCTGTGACGAACCGGTTTCAGCTCTGGATGTGTCCATTCAGGCACAGATCCTGAACCTCATGCAGGACCTTCAGGAGCAGAGCGGACTGACCTACATTTTCATTACCCACGACCTTTCCGTCGTTAAGCACATCTCCGACGAGATCTGCGTCATGTACCTTGGAAACCTCGTGGAAAAGTGTCCGTCCGACAAGCTGTTTGAAAAGCAGCTGCATCCCTATTCTCAGGCGCTTCTGTCCGCGATCCCTGTGGCAAAGACAGACGCTGTCCGCAACCGCATCATCCTCAAGGGTGAAATTTCTTCCCCGATCGATCCTGCCCCCGGCTGCCGCTTTGCTTCCAGATGCCTGTATGCAAAGCCGGAATGCTTCAAGACACAGCCGGAATTCAAAGAGGTGGAGCCCGAGCACTTCGTGGCCTGCCACCTGTTTGACTGACCATCTTCCCTTGGTTCGCAGAGCATCCGCTCTTCGAAATAAAAAACAAAGAAAGGCTGACCTACAATGAAAAAGCTAATTGCATTGCTCCTTAGCCTCTGCACGATGCTGACCGTTGTTGGCTGCTCGAACAAAGCAGACACTGCGGATAACGGAGCAAAGGACACCCTTGTCGTAGCACAGGGGTCCGACCCCACCTCCCTCGACCCCTATGGCACTACTGACTCCCCGGCCATCCGTGTCGCACACTGTGTCTTTGAGACGCTCGTTACCCGCGATGACGAAGGCAACATCGCTCCGATGCTGGCAGAGTCCTGGGATATCGAGGACGACTGCACCTACATCTTCCATCTCCGCAAGGGCGTGAAGTTCCACAACGGCGAAGAACTGAAGGCCAGCGACGTTGCGTTCTCCTTCTCCAAGATCGCCGAGTCTCCGCACGCCAGTTCTATCCGTGCTACCATCGACTTTGAGAACAGCAAGGCACTGGATGATTATACCTTCGAGATGAAGCTGACCGAGCCCTTTGGCCCGATTCTGAACCACCTCGGTCACGCTGTCATGGCGATCGTCAACGAAAAGGCCTACACTGAAGCCGGCGATCAGGTTAACGAAAAGCCCTGCGGCACCGGCCCGTACAAGTTCGTTGCCTGGTATCCTGCTGACCGCATCGAGATGGTCGCGTTTGACGACTACTGGGGTGAAAAAGCCGCCATCACCAACCTGACCTGGCGTACCATCCCCGAGATCGCCAGCCGCTCCATCGAGGTCGAGGCCGGTACGGTTGACGTTGCTATCGACATTCAGGCTTCCGAGCTTGCTCGCCTGGAGAAGGTAGAGAAGGTTACCACCTTCAAGGAAGAGCGTTCTTCCATCAACTTCATCTGCCTGAACAACCTGATTGCTCCCTTTGACAATGTCAAGGTCCGTCAGGCCATCAATATGGCCATCGATGTGGACGCCATCTGCAATGTTGTCTATCAGGGTACCGGCGCTGTTGCCCGGGCTCCGATGAGCAAGTCTGTCTGGGCTTACAACGATAATCTTCCCCCGCATGAGCGCAACGTTGAGAAGGCCAAGGAACTTCTGGCTGAGGCCGGTTATCCCGACGGATTTACCTGCACGATGACCTGTGACCAGAACCAGCAGCGTCTGGATACGGCTGAGATGGTGCAGATGCAGCTGGCTGAGATCGGCATTACCATGAAGATCGCCAGCATGGAGCGCGGCACATTCATCGACAACGTTATCTCCGGCAACCTTGAAATGTTCGGCCTTGGCTGGACCGCGGATACCGGGGACCCGGACTACGCTCTGTTTGCCAGCTTCCATTCCTCCATGCACGGCGAGGGCGGCAACATGTCCTTCTATACGAACCCCGAGGTTGACAGACTGCTCGATCTCGGCCGTTCTTCCACCGATCCTGAGGTCCGCAAGGATGCTTATTACAAGGTGCAGGAGATCGTCTGGAACGAAGTGCCCTGCGTCTTCCTGCAGTGCCCTGAGGATCTGTACGCCTACAATTCCAATCTCAAGAACTTCGCAACCAACGCTGATGGCAGCATCAAGTTTGCCCAGCTGTCCTGGAACTGATCCACATGTCTATCTGCCGGCGGGGAAAACCCCGCCGGCAGACTGAGAGAAGGACACGATTATGCAGACAACATATTCCCGCGTCGCACGGCTCCAGGCTTACCTTAAGCAGGAATCGCTCGACGCTGCTTTTGTTTTTGACTCCGACAACCGGCGTTATCTCTCCGGCTTCCGCGGAAGTACCGGTTATGTCGTTGTCACTCAGAAAAACGCACTGTTTTTCACAGATTTCCGCTATACACAGCAGGCAGGGGAGCAGTGCCCCGGACTGGAGATTGTGTCCATCCGCTCAGAAGCGGATGTGATCTCCTATCTCGCTTCCCACACACTGCGGAGACTGGGCCTTGTCGAGGCTGAGACTTCCGTGCGCCTTTATAAGGCGTTGAAAACCGGTATTGAGCACCTCGAAACAGCCGCCATAGACAGCGAACTTCTTCGCCTGCGCATGGTAAAGGACGCACAGGAGTGTGCATCCATCCGCAGAGCCTGTGAAATCACGGATCTGGCCTTTTCGGCTATGTGCGAGATGATCCGCCCCGGTATGACCGAGGCGGAGATCGACCGCTTTCTGCAAGATTATATGCGTGGATTCCCCGAAGTTGAGCGTATGGCGGAGCGGTTTATCGTTGCGTCTGGTCCAAGAGGCAGCATGCCGCACGGGCTTGCCTCCGGCCGTACCATCTGTGACCATGAGTTCGTGATGGTCGATTTCGGCTGCAACTGCGGCGGCTATTGGTCGGACGTTACGAGAACGGTCTGCGTTGGCGAGCCGAATGCAAAACAACGCGAGATCTATGAGACAGTACTTGCTGCTCAGAATGCTGCTATTTTGCTGGCTGCACCCGGAAAAACGGGGCGGGAGCTTGATCATGCGGCACGGACACTCATCGCTGACGCCGGTTACGGCGAGTATTTCGGCCATAATCTCGGCCACAGTTTTGGCCTCAACATCCATGAGGCGCCTCAGTGCGCCCGCAACCAGAACGGCGACATTCCGCTGCAGCCCGGCATGATCGTTACGATCGAACCCGGCATTTATATCCCGCAGTTCGGCGGCGTTCGGATCGAGGACGATATTCTTATCACAGAAAACGGCTGTGAAAATCTGACGCGGGCCGATAAACAGCTCATCATATTGTAAAGGACAAAGACTATGACGTATGAAGAATTGATCCTCAAGCTGAAAGATCGCCTCGCAGCCGATGGCGCATATCCCATTCAGGCTCAGGCGATGCTCAGCACGCAGATCCTCAAGGACAAACTGGAGCTTGTTCTCCCGTGGGCAATGGAGGCCTCCGGCTTTGATTTCTGGCTTGTCCTTTCCAGAGAGAATAACGACGATCCCATCCACAGCACGCTTGTTACTTGGGATATGCTGGAAGCGCGCCGTGTGAGCATTCTGGCTTTCCATCGTGACAGCAAGACGGGCGCGGTACGCAGAATGTGCGTCGGCTCTCAGTCTCCGGAGATGGACGGCCTGTATGAAAATGTCCAGCAGCGCGGTGAGAGCGTCTGGGAGGCGACCGCACGCATTTTGCGGGAGTGCGACCCGTCCCGCATTGCCGTCAACCGCAGCCTTAATTCCGGCTACTGTGACGGCCTGACTGCCACGCTCTTTGAACAGCTCAAGGATGCCATCGATCCGTGCTACCGCGAACGTATCGAGGATGGTGAGGCACTGAGTGTGCGCTGGCTCGAGCGCGTGACACCGCTGGAGAAGAAGATCATGGAGTGCTTCTGCGCGGTTACGCATGCCATCATCGACTATACTTTCAGTACCGATTTCATCATCCCCGGCAAGACGACGACCACGGACATTGAATGGTGTATGCGCCGCATTATCAACGAGCTTGGCTATAACTACTGGTTCGGTCCGGATGTCGATCTTCAGCGCCGCGGCAGCAGTGTTTCAAGAATGTTCAATGAGACCATTCAGCCCGGCGATCTGCTTCACTGTGATATTGGCATTAACGGCCAGTATGTACACCTGCATACCGACATGCAGTGGGTAGCCTATATCCTGCGCGAGGGCGAGACTGAGGCACCGCAGGAACTGCAAGCGCTGCTCGACACCGGCAACCGTTTCCGCCAGATCGTTATGGACAGCATGGTTATCGGCAAGGACGGCAATGCTGTTTTCGACGAGGCCATGCGCCTTGCGAAGCTGGAGGGAATCCAGCCGATGCTCTATACACATCCTGTCGGAACCTTCGGCCACGGCGCGGGTCCCGCTATCGGTATGTACACCAATCAGGGGTTTGTTGCCGGAACTGGCGAGCGCGTGATCGACGAGGACACTTGCTTTGCACTGGAACTGAACGTCTACGACAATCTCGCCTGCTGGGATGGCCAGCGCGTGTTTATGTATCTGGAAGAGGATATTTGCCGCGCCGCTGAGTGCGACTATATCGACGGGCATCAGACAAAGCTCATGCTGCTCTGAGCACACAGACGCAGAATCAATGCCCTAAAAACGGAGCTTGTTTGAAATGCCTATTTTGAATATGCAAAACGCGGTTTCAATTGCCGGCTTCAAACAGACGGTAAAATAAAGACCACCTCATCGGTTTTGAACCGCATCCCGTCAAGAGGACAGAGAAAAAATATAAAGTTTTTCCGGTCAGCAGCCATGTGCTGCTGGCCGCTTTTTATGCGGCGAGACCGAGTTCGTGCTTTTCCATCGGCGTCAACACGCCCAGTTTACGCTGAACCCGTCTGGTGTTGTAATAATGGATATAGGTCTCAATCATCTGCACAAGTTCCCGCTTGCAGGTAAACCGTCTGCCGTAATAGCGTTCCCGCTTCAGGATGCCCCAGAAGCCCTCCATGGGGCCATTGTCAATGCAATGTGCAACACGGGACATAGGGCGTTTTCTTGCAGACATCGGGTAAGTTCTCAGACCAAGGCATCAGATCATCCAGGTACCATGCTTAGCGGTAAGTGGAAACCACCGATAAAGAAGTGGCCGGTGCGTAGCAAATCATGCTCACCACATAATCAATAGCACACTCACTGGATCACGCAGCCCAGCGGGGCCGCGACGCCTCGGGACAGCGACGCGCATAAGCGCATCGCTGTCCCGAAGGCTCTCTGCGTTCTTTGGGAGCACCCACGACCAAGCCCCAAAAGCGGCAAAGTACGCCGTTCTGACACCCGGCCACGCAGGGTTTCCGAACCGTGTGAAACGCTCCGAGGGTAGTGATACCACCCCCACCTCGCACGTTCAGAAAGTACTGCGCACAGAGTGA
>ERZ831634.443-NODE-443-length-51419-cov-14.348844_pt1 | contig 51419 bp, 49 predicted proteins | sample MGYA00519953_ERZ831634 | MGnify/ENA primary metagenome ERZ831634 (study PRJEB31850, sample SAMEA3708718) | human gut metagenome | biome: human gut; feature: human-associated habitat; material: faeces | place: China | collected 2014 ... | reverse complement strand
TGTTATTTTCAACAGCTTGTATATTTTATCATATCTTCAAGTCGTTGTCAACAACCTTTTTATTTTTCTTTGTTATCTTTCAAACGCGACAACTCTGATATCTTATCATGTTTGTCATTGTTTGTCAACAACTTTTTTTCATCATCATGACCACCAACCATCACTCAGCTTCCTGCCAGTGCCTGTATCAGTGTCCTCGTCACGAGTCAGCTTAGATATAATATCACGCAGACAACCTAAAGTCAACAAAAACTTTACATTTTATTTGCAAAAATATAAGCACCACAAGATATTGTTCCCTGGGTGCTTACAAACCACAATTCAATCATAAAAACGAAAGCAGAATCGTCAGTATTAAATTATTTTCATATAGCCATTGCAGAATTTCCGACTGATATACCGCATCAATCACAACACTCCCGGCTTCTGTCGCTGCCCCCATTGCTGCAAACGCAAATACCAGCCATACCAGCAACAGTCCTTTGATCAATCCGGCAATTCCCCCAAGCATATGATTTACTTCTCCTATTACGGGCAGTTTTGCCACCAGATCAATCGCAGTGGCAATCAGATGAAAGGCGATCACCGTAATCAGCATAACAATAACAAATGCAATCGCTTTCATGGCAAGGGATGATGCTTTTGACGCAATTGTATTATACAGTCCGCTTTGTTCCATCCAGCCATCCGCAAGTTTATGTGTATCCCCTATCTGGTTCCATACGTTTGCCGGCAGTTTCATTCCCAGACCGCTGAGATCTTTCTGTTCCTGCGTGTTTTGTTCTTCTGTACTTTTTTCTTCCCCTGCCACGGCATTTTGCAATTTCTCTTTGCAATTCTTTTCAATTCTGGTATTCAGGCCTGTGTGTTCTGTCATCCAGTCTGCAACATACGGCGTTGCAAACGTAACAAAAACCAGAATCAGTATCCAGGCAGCCATTGAATAAACCACACGCAGGAAACCACGGAAGAATCCCCAGACAATATTTCCGGCAACAAGTAATACAACCAGTATCAATAACCAGTTCATTGTAATCGTACCTCTTCTATTTCTCCGTTTAATACCAATGTATAATTCTGACCATCCGATCCCGACAATACGTTATAAAGCTGCCGGTCAAACGTATAACGGAATTTACGGATGCTGTGTATGGTAAACAATTCACAGTTATAATCATCCCGGACACATATTTCATTATTATCGAGGAGCTCGATTCTGTTGTATGCAATCTCTGTATCATTCTCCATGACCGTTTTACCATTCATGTCATAGACTTTTATGTGCCAGCTGTTTTCTTTTTTGGTATCGCTGTATGAAACACCGACATATTTATTATTATAGAAGACACTCTGTATCCCCCGTTTAAACTTTATCTGTTTTTTCGGCGCAGGTTTTTGTGCTCCGTCAAACCAGATCAGTCCGGCATCGCTGATCGCGAGAAGTTTTCCTGATTCCGTATAAACCAGTTCCGATATCATCGTATTTTTGTAACTGTACGTTCCCACATTGTTGTCGATTTCATTCTGCCCAACCGAACCAAAGTTATAGAAAGTAACCGTGGAACAGGTTTTACCCTTTGTCAAGTCGAGCATATCTACTGCCAGTTTCTGCGCATCCGGAGCCAGCGCAATATCTACAGGAAAACTTCCTTTTTCCTGATAAAATTCACCGCTGGCAAGTTCCTGTCCCTTTTTGTCATAAAGCCGTACATACGAGACATCATCCTCCTTCATCAGCACAGCCACCGTTCCCTGACGGGCAACACATACACGTTCAATCGGTGTTGCCGTTTCGATTTTCTTTACCAGTCCGCGTTCCGACATGATATAAATAAATGTCCCTCCACGATCATAAACTGCAAGATACTGTTCACACACGGAAAGTTCCGGCGTAGTCATTTCATAAGACTGGTTCCAGATCAGCCGGTCATCTGTATCGTGACACACGATTCCGTCATTATCATATTCCAGTATTTTTCCCTGGAACATCTTATATCCCGTTGCCGCACTGTCCTTTCTCTCCGCCGATGCCTGCACCTCAAATCCTGAATATGTGCGAAGTGCAGACCAAAGTTCTACAAAAATCACTGCTGCTACAACAGTAACGATCACAAGTGCCGTTCTGCGGGCTATTTTATGCCTGTGTCTCCTGATTTTTTCTTCCAGTTCCTCCAGGTCTTCCTGACTTGTCTCTACGGTTTTAAATTCCGTTTTTTCAGCCACCGATTTTTCTCCTTTTCGCTTACGTTTCTATCATTATAGCATTGCAGTCCCCGTTACGGAAGTAATAATTTCTGTCCAACCCTGATATCATCCGAATCTTCCAGATCATTCGCCTTTTCAAGCTCTTTTAATTTTTTCATTGATCCATATGCCTGTTTACAGATTCCGCTCAACGTATCCCCCTGTTGTACCACATAATAATTTTGTGCTTTTTCTACCGCCACAGGTTTTTCTTTTTCCTCGGCCGGCTGTGTGGAAGGAGCCGCTTCCTCTGCCTTTTTCACCGCTCCCGCCGGAACCTCTTCAATCGGTATCAGCTGCATGGGTTCACTGATGGTTTCCGTACTCTTTGCGCTCTCCGTCTGTTCTTCCACTATATTTTTTTCAGTTCCCACCAGGACTTCTGCCGGTTGTGACACATGGCGGATTTTTTCCCCTATCGTCTCCACGGTCTGCTCCAGGCCCGGAATATGAATTCGCTGCTGCCAGATTCCGACCCCGGCCAGAACCAAAAGCAACGCGATTGCAGCAGCCATCGCATACGACGTTGGTTTGCGTTCGCTCTTTGAACTGCTGCATTCTTCTTTTTCGTTCTCTTTCTTGCTCTCCGTCAGAATCTCCGGAAGCATCTGCCGGGTTCCACGTCTCGGCAGTTCAATCGTCACATCCGGGATCCGTATCTCATGCAGTTCCCTTGCATAATAGATATAAAACCCGTTTTTCGGTTGCAGCCGGTTGCCTTTATGCAGATAAAAGTATTCTTCCCCCTCCATACTGTCCATAAGGAAAAGAACCTGATGTGCACCTCCGAACTGTTCTCTGTGGATAGCTTCCAGTTCTGCTGTCAGGCGTGGTGGATATCCTTTACAATCCAACGCCCATCCGACAATAATGGAATTCTCATAAGATCTCTTAATCTCACGGAATACATCCGACCACGCATGTGTTCCCCATCTCGGCAGATTCTGTGAAAACTCCATATCCCTTACCGGAATGGCAGCCTCTACAAAGGTCATATATACACCCTGCTCGCACTCTGTATGCCCCATAAAGATAAACACTCTCCGCTCCTCATAAGTTTCTTCATGCACCCTGGCATACGCCGCATTTTCTATGTAAATCCGATCCCCCTCTGCCGGTGTTCCGATCTGTCTGATATTTTTCAGGTCACGTCCCGGTCCTTCTGCAATATCTATCATATCCTGCCTCCTTATCCGTTTTTCCAGAATATAGTATCACCACCATCCGGTAGAATTTTGGAAAAACCTGACAGGCATGAAAAAAATCGTACGACACTACCGGACATATTTCCAGACTTCAGGCAAAAAAAGACTGCCATATCCTTCGATACGACAGTCTCCTTTGTACTTGCTGTATTATTTTGCAAAAGCTTTTACTTTTTTGTAAATTCCTTCTGCGTCCAGTTCGTATTTGTGAATCAGCTCAACCGCCGGTCCGGATTCTCCAAACCGGTCATTCACGCCGATACGCATCATCTTTGTCGGTGCCTTTTCACACAATACTTCCGCTACTGCGCTTCCAAGTCCACCGATTACGGAATGTTCCTCAACGGTTACGACTTTCTTCGTCTTTGTTGCAGATGCAACAACCAGTTCCTCGTCAATCGGCTTGATGGTATGGATATTGATTACTTCTGCAGAAATTCCATCTTTCTCCAGCATCTTTGCAGCTTCTAAGGACTCTGACACTTCCAGTCCTGTCGCAAAAATGGTTACATCCGTACCTTCTTTTAATACGATTCCTTTTCCGATCTCAAACTTGTAATCCTCTCTGTCATTGATCACCGGCACTGCCAGACGTCCAAACCGAAGATACACCGGTCCCACATGATCATATGCTGCATGTACTGCTGCGCGTGCTTCCACATCATCCGACGGGTTGATCACTACCATACCAGGGATCTCACGCATCAGAGCCAGATCCTCCAGACACTGATGGGTAGCACCGTCTTCTCCGACCGAAATTCCTGCATGGGTAGCTCCGATCTTTACATTCAGATGCGGATATCCGATGGAGTTGCGAACCTGCTCATAGTTACGTCCGGCTGCAAACATTGCAAAAGAACTGATAAACGGAACTTTCCCACAGGTAGATAATCCTGCAGCAATACCTGTCATGTTGCACTCTGCAATTCCGCAGTCCCAATGACGCTCCGGAAATTCTTTCTGGAAAATACAGGTTTTCGTAGCTCCTGCCAGATCCGCATCCAGCACGATAAGATTCTCATGCTCTTTGCCAAGCTCTACCAATGCGTTTCCATAACTGTCTCTGGTTGCAATTTTCTTTACTTCTGACATAATGCTTCACCTGCTTTCTCAAGATCTTTCATAGCGATTTCGTACTGCTCATCATTTGGAGCTTTTCCATGCCATCCTGCTTCATTTTCCATAAAGGAAACTCCCTTTCCCTTGATCGTCTTTGCAATGATTGCCGTCGGCTGACCCTTGGTATTTTTTGCTTCCTCAAACGCCGCACGGATCTGATCGAAATCATTTCCATCAATCACAATTGTGTGGAAATTAAATGCCTCAAATTTCTTGTCGATCGGATATGGGGAACATACCTTGTCAATCTCTCCATCGATCTGCAGATTATTATTGTCTACGATCACCACGAGATTATCCAGCTTACGGTGTCCTGCCCACATAGCAGCCTCCCAGATCTGTCCCTCCTGAATCTCACCGTCTCCGGTTAATGTGTATACACGGTAATCCTTGTTATCAAATTTTCCGGCTGCAGCCATACCAACCGCTGCGGAAACCCCCTGTCCCAAAGATCCACTGGACATATCAACCCCCGGAATATGCTTCATATCCGGATGTCCCTGCAGATAGGAACCTGTGTGACGCAGAGTTACCAGATCTTCTTTTGGGAAAAATCCACGCTCCGCAAGTGTGGAATAATAAGCCGGTGCTACATGTCCTTTGGACAATACAAACCGGTCCCTTCCCTCCATCTTCGGATTCTTTGGATCAATGTTCATTTCTTCGAAATACAGATACGTAAAAATATCTGCAGAAGACAAAGATCCACCCGGATGGCCGGATTTTGCGCTATGCACTGCAGTTACAATGCTCTTGCGGATTTCATTCGCAAGTTTTTCCAATTCTAAATTATTCATTATTTATTCTTTCCTCCTCTTAAAATGGTGGTGTATTATAATTCCGTTCTTCCCTGCAATGCCCGCAGGAGAGTCACTTCGTCAATATATTCCAGATCTCCGCCAACCGGCACTCCGCTGGCAATCCGTGTCACTTTAATCCCGGTCGGCTTGATCAGTTTACTGATATACATGGCTGTCGTCTCGCCTTCTAAGCTGGAATTTGTAGCAATAATCACTTCATCCACATCCTGCTCCAGACGAACCATGAGTTCTTTTAAGCGGATATCGTTCGGTCCGATTCCAAGCATCGGGGAAATAGCACCGTGCAGCACATGATAGACTCCATTGTATTTTCCGGTCTTTTCATATGCAACCAGATCACGGGTATTCTCCACTACCATAATCGTCTTGTGATCTCTGGAAGTATCACTGCAGATCGGACAGATTTCCTGATCTGTCAGGTTAAAACAGCACTTACAGTATTTTACGTTTTTCTTTGCCGAAACAATCGCCGAGGCCAGTGCATCCACGTGATCCTGCGGCATATTTAAAATATGAAATGCCAGCCGCTGCGCAGATTTGGCTCCGATTCCGGGAAGTGCAGACAATTCCTCAATCAATTTCGCAATCTCATGACTGTAATAATCCATATTTAGAACGGAAGTCCTCCGCCCAATGCACCGGTAATCTGTGACATGGACTGCTGGGAAGCTTCATCGATTTTACGCATTGCCTCGTTGGTTGCTGCCATGATGAGATCCTCAAGCATCTCAATATCATCCGGATCTACGACTTCCTCTGCAAGTTTTACCTTTGTCACCTCATGCTTGCCGGAAACGGTCACTTCTACCGCTCCACCGCCTGCTGTGGCTGTCACTTCCTGCTCCTCTAAGTTCTTCTGCGCTTCTTCCATCTGCTTTTGCATCTTCTGCGCCTGCTTCATAATATTTGCCATATTTCCCGGCATACCGCCAGGGAATCCACCTCTTTTTGCCATGTGGGGTCCTCCTGCTATTTCATTTTCTCTGATGATTCAGAGTTGTCTTGTATTATCATACCATTAGAAGTTTTCTTCCTCAATATCAAAATTGATTAATTGACGCAAATCCGGTACGGTATTGGCCGCACCGCGCCCGCCTTCATTTAAGCGAAGCTGTACTTCCACCTGCTTTGCGCACCGCTGTGTGATCATTTCTTTCAAATGATCAATACACCCTGCCTTATTGTCATTCAGATAGGCAAATGCATTGGCATCATCAAACATCAGAAGTAATTCTCCTGCGGGTCCGAGTGTCGGCACCGCCTGATTTAAATACTGTCTGGTGATACCACCCATCTCCGAGATAACCGATCTCCAGTTTTGCATCACCTGTTTAATATCTTCCGGAATCGCTTTGGGAAGCTCCGGCTTCTCCGGTGTCCCGGTCCCCGCCCCATCGGCACCGCTGCTCACCGGCGAGACGGTACTCTGTGGTGCTGCCGAAACAAATGCTCCGCTTTCCAGTTTCTGTTCGATATCGTCCATACGCTCATTGAGCGCCGACAGATCCTTTTCCATCTGTGGCCGGCACAGCTTAATAATCGCAATCTCAAGCAAAATACGCTTCTGCGCCGCATACCGGATCTGGCTGGACAGTTCCGAAAAAATCCGGATATACCGGATCAGTGTTTCCGGCTCCACCATCTGCGCTTCTTCCTTTAAAGCTGCCAGATGCTCCGCCGACATATCCAGCACATCCTCCATATCATCCGCGCTCTGGATAAGCAAAAGATTCCTCATGTACCAGGTAAAATCGTTCACCATCTGTCCCAGTTCCCGTCCCTGATCTACCAGTTGATCCACGGTGAGGATTGCACCTGTCACATCTTTGGCCAACACCTGACGCAGCAATGCCGAGAATACTTCTGTATCCACCGCGCCGAGCACTTCCAGCACATTTTCATAGGTAAGTTTCTCACCCAGGTGAAAGGCAATACATTGATCGAGCAGGCTCAGCGCATCTCGCATGGAACCATCTCCTGCCTTTGCCACATAACGCAGGGCACGCTCCTCGACATCCACCTGCTCCGTGCGCATCAGCTCCGCCAGACGGTCAGTAATCGTATCGATGGAAATCCGGTGAAAATCGTATCGCTGACAGCGGGATAAAATCGTAATCGGGATCTTGTGTGCTTCCGTGGTCGCAAGGATAAAAATTACATATGCCGGTGGTTCTTCCAAAGTCTTAAGCAACGCATTGAACGCACCTGCCGAGAGCATATGCACCTCGTCGATAATGTAAACCTTGTATTTGCCTTCCGTCGGGCGATAAGATACTTCTTCCCGGATCTGACGGATATTGTCGACACCATTGTTGGAAGCCGCATCAATCTCTATGACATTCATAGAAGTCCCAGCGGCAATACCCTGACATGCAGGGCATTTTCCACAGGGACTTCCGTCTACCGGGTGTTCACAATTTACTGCTTTTGCAAAAATCTTTGCAACTGTCGTCTTTCCGGTACCCCGGGTACCGCAAAACAGATAAGCATGTCCTATGCGATCGGCTTTGATCTGGTTCTTTAATGTTGTAACAATATGTTCCTGTCCCTTGACATCTTCAAATTCCTGGGGACGGAACTTACGGTATAAAGCCGTGTAAGACATTTTTCTTCTCCTTCTTATCGGATATCAGATAGCCGAACGATTAATCTCCAAAACTGATACCGATCCGTTTTGCCTCCTGAATCATCTGACTATCCGGATCTACCGTCTTTAATTTGCCGGCTACATCTTCCAATGGCACACATTTGGTCTTGTTGTTGATCATCGCGATCATGTAACCAAACTTTCCATCCATGATGGCTTTGGCTGCCGCGGAACCCAGCCGTGTACATAACACTCTGTCGTATGGGCACGGACTTCCTCCACGCTGTGTATGGCCCGGAACTGCCACCCGGACTTCCACACCACACTTCTCCTGAATCTGATCTGCAATCTCATAAGAAACCGACGGATACTTACGGGATGCTACCTTTGCCTTGTACTGTTTCTTGGAAAGCTCTGCATCTTCTTTGGAGATTGCGCCCTCCGCAACAGCAAGAATCGTAAAGCCCTTTCCGTCTTTGGTGCGCTTGTGAATGGCCTCTACAACCTTGTCGATGTCGTATGGGATCTCCGGAAGCAGAATGATATCTGCTCCGCCTGCCACACCGGCATACAACGTAAGCCATCCCACTTTGTGTCCCATGACTTCTACGATAAACACGCGATTGTGGGAAGCTGCTGTTGTATGGATACAGTCAATGGTTTCTGTAGCTATATTAATTGCACTCTGAAAACCGAATGTCACGTCTGTTCCGTAAATATCATTGTCAATCGTCTTCGGAAGATGAATGATATTGAGCCCTTCCTCACGAAGCAGATTGGCAGTCTTTTGCGTACCATTTCCGCCAAGGATCACCAGACAGTCCAATCCAAGCTTACGGTATGTGGATTTCATTGCCTCTACCTTGTCCAGTCCGTTCTCGTCCGGTACACGCATCTGTTTGAATGGCTGGCGGGAAGATCCGAGAATCGTTCCGCCTCTGGTAAGAATTCCGGAAAAATCTGAGGCTGTAAGAATCCTGTACTGTTCATAGATCAGCCCTTTGTACCCATTTTCAAATCCATAAATCTCCAGTTCGTCTACGTTTGTAGTAAGTCCTTTTACAACACCACGCATGGCTGCATTTAAAGCCTGGCAGTCTCCGCCGCTGGTAAGCATTCCGATCTTCATCATGCACGTTTCCTCCTGCATATTCTCTTATTGTGTACAAAATGTTTTTTCGCATACACATTTATATTATAGTATAATTTTTGTTCATTCACAAGATAAGCGACTTGAAAAATGTATGTAAATTCTGTATACTATTAAGGAGCACATCGCATGAGAGTTCCGCTCCGCGGAAGCGATGTACGTAGGAGATATAGCTTACGCTATACCTCAAGGAGCACATCGCATGAAAGTTCCGCTCCGCGGAAGCGATGTACGTAGGAAATTCATCGGAGATGAATTTCAAGGGAGAGTTGTCCGAGAGGTCGAAGGTGCCGCACTCGAAATGCGGTTTGCGTCGAATAGACGCAACGTGGGTTCGAATCCCATGCTCTCCGTTTCATAAAAACAGCGCCCTGCCAAATCGACAAAGGCGCTGTTTTTGTATCGACTTATCTTTCATGCCGACCACGATTATTATTTCCGCGGCGATCGGTCATATCGCGCTTTTCACGGGAATCACGGTTCCGACGATCCCGTGCGTCATATGCCCGGTTCCCTTCCGCACGGTTTCCATGCTCTGCGTCACTGTTTCGGCCGGACGCTGTCCGTTCTTTTTTGCGGCCGATATATACGTTCCATTTCATATAAGCTTCCTGCGCATTGCGGGATTTGTAGATTACGTTGCGTTCCTCCCCTACAATATCCGTAATGCTGTACCAGCCTTTGTCATACTGGAATTCCGCTGTCTTTCCTTCAAGTTCTTTATTTCCAAGTACAAATTTATGTATTGCCTGCTGTGGCTGCTGCTGTGCCATCCTATCCCTCCTTTTTCCCTAATACATACTCCACGGCCTGTCTCAGTTTTTCATCTTTTTTCATTTCTTCCGTTCCCTGAAGTGCCTCTGCCTCTTCCCTGGTAAACAACTCCCGCAGTTTTACCTGATGGTTTTCTACCGGAATATAAGATACTCTGGATTTGTCGAATACCGGGCGCAGCACATAGTACGGAATTTTGCGCTCCCTGCGTGATGCGGAAAGCGAAACAATATTTTCTACCTGACAGACTCCCTGTGTTTCACTGTATATGATCTGTTTTTTTTCAAACATTCTGTCACCTCTGAAAAAGATAAAATTATCATATCACAAGAAAAAAGTTTTGACAAATGCTCCAAAACATTTTACGCTTGTCCTATGGAGGAAATTGCATATGTGGATTCTATTTGCATTTGGGTCAGCTCTGTTCGCCGGACTGACTTCCATACTGGCGAAATGCGGTATCAAAAATACCGATTCCAATGCAGCTACGGCGATCCGTACCATTATTGTACTTATTTTTTCATGGATCATGGTATTTCTGGTCGGGGCACAACACGGCATCGGAAGTGTTTCTGCCAAAACCTGGACATTTCTGATCCTGTCCGGACTTGCCACCGGTGCTTCCTGGCTGTGCTACTTCCGTGCACTGCAGATCGGAGATGTGGATAAGGTGGTCCCGGTCGATAAATCAAGTGCCATCCTCTCCATTCTTCTCGCTTTTCTCTTCCTGCATGAGAGCATCAGCCCACTGAAACTTCTGTGCGTGGTGCTGATCGGCGCGGGAACCTACCTGATGATCACAAAAAAGGAAACCTCTTCTGAGAATTCCGGGAAAAAAGGCTGGAGATGGTTCTTCTACGCGCTTGGCTCTGCCGTCTTTGCCAGCCTGACTTCTATTCTGGGAAAAGTCGGCATTGAAAACATTGATTCCAATCTGGGAACAGCCATCCGTACCATCGTTGTGCTGATCATGGCATGGATTGTCGTGTTTGTCACGAAAAAGCAGGACAGTGTGCGCACGATTGATCACAGGGAACTTGGCTTTATCTGCCTGTCCGGACTTGCCACCGGTGCTTCCTGGCTGTGCTATTACCGTGCGCTGCAGGATGGTCTGGCAAGTGTCGTTGTGCCGATCGATAAGCTGAGTATTCTGGTTACCATTCTGTTTTCTTATCTTGTATTTCATGAGAAACTTGGAAAAAAAGAAGCCGGGGGTCTGGTACTGATTGTGGCGGGAACGCTTGGGATGCTGGTGTAGTATCCATTGCTATGCCCTTCAGGCGCACCAACCAGACAATATTTACCAGATCAATCCACAATCAACACTGTCTTTGCCTTTTTCATATAGTATACCCTATCCTTAAATGAATGAAAAGCAGGCTTTTCATTCATTTATCTCCATCAGTTCCTGAGGTTTGCAACACAACACCTGCGAAAGTTTAATAACATACTCCGCCTGCGCTTTGTTAATGTCTTTCCTCCGTTGTTCATACTGCTGAATCGTCTTGACGGGAATCCCTGTTTCCTCCGCAAGCTGGCTCTGACTGAGTCTGGCTCTTTTCCGTAACAACTTCAGATAACTTTCTACCCTGTTCTGCTGAGCAATCTCTCTTAATTTTTGCACTCCCTGCGTAATATCCATCTCATGATATGGATGATATAAATCACGAATTTTCTCAACTGGGACTTCTTTTTGTATCACCGCAAAGGTTTTCCCACTCATCCATTGATAATATGCCAACAACCATCCGGTCCAATATTCCGGGCTTTTTTCAAAATAATATCCCGGCGCAACAATTTCGTCATCCGGCACATCCATCACACGAATGGCCAGCTCTGCCCCTGACATTCCCGCAATTACAAATGAGTCTCCTTTTGAAAAACGCTCACTGTATGAAGATTCTGTAAAAAGCCGATAATACTCGTTCAACTCATATCCACAATCATATACGGCATAATTGAGCATCTCGCCCAATACACGCTGTGCAATTCTTAAATATACTTTATCGTAAGAATAAATCATCGCTTTTCATCTCCTCGTCAATGATTCTGGAAATATACATATAATCTAATATATCCTATACAGAGCTTATTGCAAAATCTCCACTTCCAACAAATCTTCCGGCCTGCAATACAACGCTTTTGCTAGGCGGATAACATAGTCTGCACGTGCATGGTTGATGTTTTTTTGTTTCTGCTCATACTGCTGAATTGTCCGCAACGGCACGTCCGCTTTTTCTGCCAGTTCTTTCTGGCTGAGGCAAATCCGCTTCCGATATTCCTGTAGCCTGGCAATCTGGCGCTGCTGATGATGCGCCCGCATTTTATCCAACGCACATACAAACTGCCGGATATCCATCTCATGATATTTCTGATACATCAACAAAATACTTGTGATTGTCACCTGATCTGTGCCAGTTCTACACCGGACAATCCGGCCACTACCGAGCAGTTTCCCGTCTCAAACCGATGCACATATGTCGAAGTAAGAAACATGCGATAGAAATCTTCCACCTCTATCCTGCATCCGTTGACCGCATAATCAAACATCCATGCCAATGTCATGCGTGCTTTTCTTTCCTATATTTACCAGCATCTATAAGAAAGCTTATCACTATCAGCAAAATAACCACACCAATTGGAAATGCAGCAATGATGCTTACCGACTGTAAATTGCTCATAGAACTTTGTGCAAATAAAAGTGCTATGGGTAAGAGAATCAACAAAATACACCACATTAATTGAATTCCCTTGTGAGGTTTTTCATTTTCCCCTAATTCTCGATAACTGTAACATGCTGCGGTCAAAGCAATTGAATCAAACGAAGTCGCATAAAATGCAATCATTGTTGTGAGAACAAGTAACAGAACAAATGGTGCTGCCGGCATTGTTTTTATTATCGCTATAATCAAACTGTACAAATCTCCATCCTTATTGTACTTTGTAATAAAATCCTGTATCCCTGTTACCTGCATTCCCATTGAATAATTTCCCAAAATAATAAAACTGACAATAGTTGATCCAACTCCAAAAACATATCCCCCAAGAATTGTCTGTCTAATTGTTCTTCCTCTGGAAATACTACCAATAAAAAACGGAGCAGCAACACACCATACCATCCAATATGCCCAATAATATATTGTCCAATTCTGCGGAAATCCTGATGTACGAAGCGGATCGGTATAAGTTGACAATCCTATAAAATTTTGAATCATTGTACCAAAAGATGAAAATCCTGTCTCAATAATATATTTCGTCTCTCCTCCAAATAATAAAACATACAACAACAATCCAAAAAACATGTAAATACATACTTTAGCAAGTATACATATTCCTTTATCTTCATGTAGCAAGGAATATGTATATATAAAACATGTAATTAATAAAATAATAATATTAATCGTTGTCCTGCTTACATCAATCTGAAATAAGGTTCTAATAATTTCTGTCATCAACGGAGTCGCTACACTAAATGTTGTAGCTGTACCAGCAATCAAAGCAAAAACTGCCAACAAATCAATTAAACGGCCCAAAATTCCATCGGTATATTTTCCAAGAACAGGTCTGCATGCCTCTGAATATTTCTGTCTGTTTCTTTTTCTTACATGAAGCATGAATCCGAATGCAACTGCCAAAACCAAATAAAATCCCCATGGTATAAAACTCCAATGAAAAAGAGGATATACTCCTGCCCAATCCTGAATTTTTCCCATGTCTTCTACATGTGGATCTGTCGCATAAAGAATCCATTCCGAAAAAGAATAAAAAAGAATATCCGCAGCAAGTCCACAAGTAAACATCATAGATCCCCATGCAAAAAAAGAATACTTAGGCTTCTCATCAACGGCTCCCAATACAATATCTCCGTATTTTGATCCCGCAATATATATTGACAACAAAAAAATTCCGAGACCAATAATTAAATAATAACTTCCTAATGTATCTCCAAAAAAGAAGCGAATTTCACTTAAAACTTCGTTTGACTGTACTGGAGCAAAAAAGAATACAAGGCACAATATAATTATAATTGCTAAAGGAACCAACGTAATCAACCAATCTATTTTTCCCATTTGTTTTCTTTTATTTTTCTGCACTTTCGCTCTCCAAATATTTTCCATAACTTTTGTCAATCAACGCAAGTTCCTCTAAGCAGTCAATCTCCGCCACATCTGTTGCCTCCATTTTTCGAATTCCAAGCTCATATTCATTCGGATAACAAAACATTGCGACATCATCCCAGTAAATCTGACGATTTCGTTTTTCATCAAATTCCTGCTCAAGATGCTTTTTCAGTTTCTCCCCATCTTCATTATTCCATCTTGAAATACTGAATAATTGCCAGCCCTTTTTGCCTCCGCTCCGGCTACATGAGGTAACCACACCATTTTCAACCGTCTGTACCCATTCATTTGTTTTCTGATCTGTCCATACACTGTTATACCCAGATTTTTTAAACTCTGGTGTAAGCACTGACGCATTATAAATCACCTGATCGCCATCAAGAATCATCGCCTCCGAAATGTAATTTCTTGCCACATATAAAGATGAAATATTATTACAGGTAGCATAGTACGGATTTTCAATCAGAACAAGCCCCGGATACTCATTGGGAAGATTATAAAATTGCTCTTTTTTGTATCCCACAACCACATAAATTTCAAAAATACCATTATCATGAAGTCCTCGTATCACTGTATCAATCATACGAATCCCATTTACTTTTACCAATGGCTTTGGCGTTTGTAATGTTACTGGTCGCATTCGCTTGCCAACTCCTGCCGCCATTATGATTGCTCTTTTTACTTTATACATATATATTCTTTTTCCTCAGCTTTTGCCTTTCTTCTCGCACAATTTCACAATATTCTTTTGCATATTGGTACTGTCTCAACGCATAATCTCCAAATTCTACACCTAATGTTTTTTTATATTCACACCAATTACTCCATAAAAATCCTCCTGCTGCAATATAACAATAAATTTTAATTCGGATGGTCTCTTCACATTTATTTTCAAAATAAATTGAAATTAAAGAATCTATCTGTTTTCTGTCATACATTGAATAGATTGCAAACATTGCGATGTCCAGATGAGGATCCTGCATCCCTGCATATTCCCAATCAATCAGGCGAATTTCTTCCTGACCACTCTTTTTATAAAACAAAAAATTATCAGGCACTGCATCAATATGCGTCAATACTTTTTTTCCCACATGTTCTTCAATATAAGGTTTAAGTGAATAAATCTGTTTTTTCACCTCATTATAGTCCTTATAAACAGACGGTATATTCCCTCTAAGTTCTTCATAGAATTCGATCTGTTTAAAAAGATTAAACTCATGATTAACCTTCAGTTTCTTCCCATGAAAATTCTTCAGATAACTCATACACTTCTCAACATCAGATTTGTGAAATGGATTGCAAACCCTCGCGTTTTCCAAAACTTCGGTGATTTTATATCCGTTTTTTTCATTTATGTATACCACATGATCGCAAATACTCAACCCCTTAATCACCTGATATACCATTGCCTCCTGTTTTCGATTAATCAACTGTTCTGTTCCTGCTCCGGGAATTCGCATAATATAACGTTTTCCCTTACATGAAAAAATAAAGGACCTGTTTGTCATTCCCCTTTTTAATACGCAAATATCTGTGATTTCATCCATATGAACACCAAATACTCTACAAATCACTTGAAGAGACTCCGATTGCAACTGAACAGAATTCTTTTCCAATCTTCGAAACTGTTCATAAGTATTTATCTCTATAACATCCGCTGATTCAAAGACTCTAGCTGAGACAATCATCTTATTCTCTTTAATCAATGCCACTTCCCAAAATTTATGATCATTTGCCCTATCCTCACAAAGCTGCTCCATGCATTTTTTAACTGCACCTGCATCTTCTGTGGTTAGAAAGCTAATTCCGACCATTACATTGCCTTCTCCTGCACCTGAATTTATTATAAGTTCTTTGTCCTCATTTATCTGAACAAAACTATTAACATTTTTTTCTCTGGTAACCATATACCAAGAATTTTCTTCTTTCTTTCGAAATGGATTTTTCGCACACCATATATCACAGGGCATAATATAAGACTCTTCCAGATAGTCTTTTGCTATTTGTAATGAATATAGATTATTTTTTATTGCATAATCTGTATTCACAAGCAAATGCACGCCAAACTTCTCGACAAGATATTCATATTTTTCTTTCATAAATCCTACAATAACGTAAATATTTTTAATATCCACTTCCTGCAGCTGTCGGATTAACCGCTCAATCAATGGTTCTCCGTTTATAACCAGAAGTCCTTTTGGGTATTCCATATTGATTGGCACCATTCTCATCCCAAAACCTGCTGCAAGAATAACTGCATTTTGAGGTGTTCTTTGTGTTTTTTCCATCATTTTATTTTCCTTCTCATAACACTCTACATTATTATGTATCGGAATTTTCCAATAAAAAATTAGATTTTAAAAAACACACAATTTATAAATAAAATCATTCTCCCATCTAATGATTTACTCAACTTTCCCACCGGAAAATCTGGTATAAACACTTGATTTTCAAGCAAAATAATTAAATAAATTGGTGCATTGACATAAAAAAGCACCTAATCTTTGGTATAATAAAGTCACCACAACAATAATGTTTATGATTCCTTATCTTATCCAAATTCAGCTCTCATTTTTGTCCGGCAACTGCTCATTTCATTGCCACAATTAAGATTACATTTCCATATCATCTAATATTAAATATTTCATCAATAAATACTCCTTACATATTTCTTTTTCCTGTTATCACTAGGTAGCTTTAAACCTTATTCTCCCATCATCTCATCCCATGTCCTGCATGGTGCACCTTCGATCCTTGCACCATTCCCTGTATTATAAATGACAGTACCTATCAGATTTGCAATCCTTCGCTCAATCCATTTTCTGTATATATCAAGATTTTTGCTTGTATATATTTCTTCGCCTGAACAACTGATCACTTTTCTCAAACTCCCTGTATCAGTAATTCTTCTGCCCACACCTTCTGCATGGGAGTTTCCACCGGTATATGCAAGGTCAACTCCTACAAATATTACTTTTTCTGCCTTGAACTGCAATGCAATATCCAGCGCCGTTGTAGTCACAGAACCTCCTGTTTCGAAAGCTTTTGCCCCGATTTTTTCTGCTATTTCTTCTGCCTTTCGATACCCATTCTGATATGCGATATAAACAGGTCCCTCATAATAATCCAGAACAGACGAGGACGCTGTCGACAGAAGAATCAATGGAATCTTTTTTGTATCCAGTCCCTTCACCTGCTGATACATATGCGGCTGTGGATCTGTTATGATGATAGCATCCGGGATAATGCCTTCCCTCAAAAGTGTACCTGCAATATGACCGGTTGCAAAAATCGTGATATTGTTTCGATATTGTTTCAATGACGGTAATTCCTGATTTACAGATGGTCCTGCACCAACAATTACAACATTTTTTTTGTAAAATAAACTTTTTATTTTACTGCATTCCGGCAAATGACGTTCACTGAGTTTCTCGAAGTTTGCATCAAGAAATCTTTCCTGCTCGCGCATACTGCTTGTCGTAACAAAAAAATCTTCCAATAATGTCCTGATGGATGGATTTTCTACTGCCTGAACTGTTGGATAATGCATGAAAAGTTCATAGTCTTTCATCTGTTTTAGATGTCCGATCAATTCCGTTATATCCGGCTCATATACAATTTCAATACGATTTTCCTTGAAATAAGTTGTCCAGTCCATATACCGAAAGGTCTGCAACAGTAGATATTCTTCACTTTCAAGAACTGTTACTTTGCTTTCCGGGTATTTTTTCAATAATTCTATCAGGTGATATCCAAGCCCCATTCCAAATACCACATAGTTCTTTGCGGCTGGCAAACCCGCCGCCAAAACCTGTGCTTCCCACTCCGGATTAATCGTGCTATGCATAAAAAAACATCGGTTGCCGTTCCTTGCCTGCACGGTTGGCTGCCCATTAATTGCGTAGGCAATGACATATTTAGCATTGTCATTTCGCACATTCTGAAGTACTTTGTAGAGTCTCTCGTTTTTTTCTTTCAGGATTAACATATTGCTTTCGAAAAATTCCGGAACTTGTGGTATGCCGTCGTCCTGCAGCTTTATTTGTATTTTCTGTAACAACGGCAGCAAATCGCCTTCCAGAATATCTGCCTGCAAAATATAATCCTGATTGCCCTGTGCCTGCAACAGTGCCGGCAAAATCTGCTCCAGCTCTCTTGCAAGATCCCTGCAATCTTCCCTCGAGAAAATCACTTCCACAACAGAATTAATGTTTTTCAGTAATGCACTTAGTTTCAAAGAACCAACAAAAAAATTCTGTTTTCTATAATTAGCTACGATTTCATTGATCAACAGTAAATTCTGCTTATTATTTTCGAAAATGTCATTCATATTTATTATCCTCTGGTCTATTGTCTCTCTTTCTATTTTCGGCTATAATGGCTATAAATTCAAGGATAAATGGAGTTCGTTATGAAAATATTATTTTTAGAATGGAAAAGTTATTGTGTACCGGATATGGCAGAGGCATTTACCGAGGCAGGACATGATGTCACACTTGCCACATGCGCTGAAATGACTGATCGATATAATACAGAATTTGATATTTTTTTTGAGAAAAAACTTAGCGAGTCATCATATGACGCTGTATTTACATTTAACTATTTTCCTATTGTGTCCAAGAACTGTGACAAGGCTCAAATTCTTTATATCTCCTGGGTTTATGACAATCCACTGATTGCTTTATTTTCTTGTACAGTCATCAACCCATGTAACCGTATTTTCCTTTTCGATTACCATTCTTATGAATACTTTCATAACCAGGGAATTTCCACTATTTTTTATCTTCCCTTATGTGCAAATCCGAAACGGTTATGTAAATCAACGAATACAGACATTCCACAGAATGATATTTCTTTTGTCGGTTCTTTATACACCGAACCAAAACAACGTCTCTATGATAAATTATCCGGTATGGATTCTTACTCCAACGGATATATTGATGCCCTCGTCGATGCACAATCCCACATTGACGGATATTTCTTTCTGGAGGAATCTTTATCGCCAGCACTTTTAGATGCTATGCAGAAAGTCTGCCCTATCACCCCAAATCAGGATGGTGCAGAAACCCCTGCTTATGTTTATTCCCATTACTTCTTAGGAAGACGTGCAACTGCGCTTGCTCGAATTGATTTATTAAATAAATTATCTCAAAATTTTGATGTCACCGTCTATACACATGCCGACTGTAAAGATATACTTCCAACTGCTATTTATGGTGGAAAAATCGACTACTATGATACAATGCCAACTGTATTTCAGCATAGTAAAATCAACCTGAATATTACACTCAAAACAATCCAGACCGGTATTCCGCTGCGTGCATGGGATATTCTTGGCTGCAGTGGATTTCTTCTCACCAACTTCCAGCAGGAATTGTGTGATTTCTTCATTCCGGGAGAAGATTTTGTGTACTATGAATCGCCGGCAGACGCCATAGAAAAAGCAGCTTATTTTCTCTCACATGACCGTGAACGACAAGAAATCGCCCACAATGCATTCGAAAAAATAGCTGCTTCCCACACTTTTCATCATCGGGTTCAAAGTATGTTTGAAATTATCACTTAATTTTTAAATTATCATGTGCTACATGTTTTTCCAGTGTTATATTCCCTCTGGTAAACATACCCCCGGATTTTTCTCTAACAAGCTTTTTAATTCTTTTTGCTGTTTTTTATAAAATGGATATTCATGCTCCTGCGTCCCTCTTACTGGAATCATATAATCTCCAAACATCTTTGTTAATGCCTCTGCATAATTTGTATATTCCGCACAAGAATATTCACCACCATTACCCCTGAAGAGCCATTTTTCTCCAAATTTACCCTTTACATTACGATAATATTTTTCAGATATTGAATCAATACGTACTTGTCAATCTTTACAGCAAGTATATGAACATTTTGAACCTATACCTTGAAATGAATTAAGATCATCTAATATTAAATATTTCATAATTAATTTTCCTATCCATTATAAATATAAACCAGAATTTCCCTATAATTTCAGATTAATTCCAATATATTTTTTAATTTTTTTGCTAACATATTATTTTCCTCTTCTGTGCGAATTGCAAGTCTAATATACTGCTTTCCGTTATGTATTTTAGATGTTAAGTCTTTTATTAAGATATTATCTTCTAAAAGCGCACCTGCCACTTCTAAACTATTTTTTTCTAATAGTTCACACATAAAATAATTTGCTTGAGATGGATATACTTTTAATCCTTTTATTTGACACAATTTTTTTAAAAAACGAATTCTTTCTAATCTGAGCTTTACCAATGAATTCTTATAATCATTTTTATACTTATCTAAAATCTGCATAAAAAATTCTGCTAACGAATTTATATTCCAAATCGGAACTGTTTGTTTCAAAACTTTTATCATATCGACATTTCCACTTGCTAAAATTCCAAGGCGAAGCCCTGGCACCCCATAGGATTTTGAAATACTCTTTACTACATATAAATTAGAATTTTCACAAAGCACTCTTTCAGATAACATTGAAATATGTTCGTCATCTGCAAAATCAAGAAAACTTTCATCCAGAATTAAATTAATATCTTTTTCTTTACACCATTCCAAAATATTATTTATCTCAATTTTATCCAAAAAATGCCCTGTAGGGTTGTCCGGATTAATCAATACCAATGTGTTAATTGGATTTTTGGAAAAAAAGGATATAATCTGCTTTGCACTATAAGAAAAATCATTTTTTGTACAATCATATACTACACAATCTTTTTCCCAGCGATTTGGATACTCCTCAAAGGTTGGTCTAATTATACCAAGTTTTCCATCTAATTGTTCAAGCAGACTCTTTATAAGTTCTGCTGCCCCATTTCCAAGCACAATATGTTCCTGATGAATATCAAAACATTTTGCAGCTAAAAGACAATTTACTGACATTCCAGATGGATACTGATCAATTAATATACCATAATTAGATTCCATTTCTTCCTGCATGCGTTTTGTTGGGAAATACGGATTCACCAAATAACAGTAATCGTGTAAATGAGGAAAACGCCAATATCCTCCGTACCGTTTCATTAGGCATTGATACTTTTCTACATCATTCTCTATAAAAAGAGTTTGTGCAATATCAAGATCCTGTATATCATCAATTTCATACCACCGTTGACCATCTAATCTTTTCGCTTTCATTGTATTTTTGTCCAATAAAAGTATTAACTTAATTACAGCTTCATAATATTCATTATTTCCCATAACTTTTGCATATGCCTCTAGAAATGGAACATATACATTTTTTGAAAATTCTGCTCCAAACTTATAGATATTTACTGTTTTATAATAATGCTCTTTTTCGTGATATTTTAATAATTTTCCTGGAATAAAATCTGTAATATTATCCTCCTCATCTAATACAATACAAGTTCCATCCATCCAATTTTCAAATTTATCAACCAATGCCAGCGTATCTCTCTCATCTTCAATTAACATATCAATTAATTTTTCTTCAAAAATAAGATCTGATTCCAACAATAATGTATCTTCCTGCATCATCTGTTCTTTTGCCAAAGAAAGTGAAAAAATATTATTTGTTTTATAATATACATCATTCACAATATAATTTACTGGTGTTTGTAAACTCAACGAGTCTACAAATGTCATCAGATTTTCATATTGATAACCAACCACCAATATAATCTGGCTTAAATTTTTCTTATCAAGAATCTGTAGTGCACGTTCAATTAATTTAACCCCTCCTACTTCCACCATACATTTTGTATTATCTTTTGTAAGTTCTCCTAAACGTTTTCCCATACCAGCTGCCAAAATAATTGCCTGCATAATATTTTTCTCCTCTACTTGATTAAATAGCAATCAAAAACATATTTATTATTCCAATACAACTCATTTTCAGGTTTTACGAATTTGCAAGTTGCTCCTACGCGCTTTGCAAATTCCATGAACATTTCTTTTGTGTAAAATGTTTTATCCACCCCCTATACCTTTCATCATAATTTTCTACACATTGTCTTCTATAATTTAAATGTTGTTCTTTCATTGACTGATCGTGAAGTTCTGTAATTACAATTATTTTTTTAGCCTTATCCCACATTTTCTTCAAAACACTCATGCCATACTCTGGGGATTGAAAATATTGAAACACACTATCTGCGATTACCACATCATAAATAGGTCTTGTAGAAATTTTCTCAGCCTCTTTGCATTGTAAATCTTCAGTATCTAAAACTTTTTTAGCAATTTTAATTAAAGGTTCGGAATAATCACATCCTCCAATGCATTTTATATTTTTTAACTTTTCAAATAAATACAAATTCACACCACTTCATAGATACTTTTCATTTTTTGTTTAGCCTTTCCCGAAAGCCAATTCTCCATATTATTTTTCTGTTCTTCAAATGATTCGCAGGTTAATCCATCCTCCACAACATCAAATCCATTGCAGCGTTTTAATTCCAGAAAAATTTGTTTCTTATCCTCTATTTTTAAAATCTTCTCATCTGCGCTTCTTTTTCCCAAAATAGTTTTCCATTCATTCTGCACCCCGATAACTCCTGTCTATTTCCCGTAATTCTTCTAATGTATCAATTTCATTAATACTATCTACCGGAATTTCTTCCACTGTAACATTCAAATTTGGTAATTCCTGATTTACAATCTCGTCCCAGAAAAGCTTTTCATGCCCTGCTGTGTTGTAAGCTTTTTCAATTGCTTCTCTAATGTATGTAGCATCTTTTTTCTTCCAATAGGAAATACCTGCCATATTAAAAGTATCCGTGCCGCCCTTTCCCACTCTGGTAATTCTTCCATCCTGCATATCAAATACCCAGTCGGCAGAATATCCCGGTATGAGTTTTCCAAAATAGCAGGATTGTTTATAAGCTCTTTAGAAAACGCTGGCATCTGTTACATACAAATCTGCCACCTTTTTATTCACAATACAAAACCGGAATTGTCACTTTCATACTTTCCAGTCCCGCACGAAAAACTTTAAAAAATCCTGCTATATCCGCTTCATCAATCGCACCTAACGCACAAAGACGGAAAGTTTCCGTATTATTAATTTTTCCGGGATATATCGTAAATCCTCTCTCATAGCAGTAATCATGTATTGCAGAAAAACTCCAGTTCGGATCATCCGGATATTTTACTGTAATCACAAGTCCGGTCTGCCACTCCCTTTTTATAACATCGTGAAATCCAAGTTCTGCAAGTCCTTTGTGCAACGCTTCAAACACTCTTGTATGACGTTTCCATTTCTCCATGTTTTTCAAAATAATCATATTGCAGATATAAATTACAATAATAGGAACGTTTTGGATAGTCTTTGGGCTGCTCAATTATACTTCTTTTTCCGATAACAAAGGAAACACCTGTCATTGCCATAAGACCTTTCTGCGCAGATGCCATGCTGAAATCAATATTGTCTTCTTTGACATTGATTGGAACCATCGCATAAGTTGAAGTTGTATCTACTACAAATGCTGCATGATACTTATGTACCAGTGCACCGATTTCACGTACCGGATTTAAAATTCCTGTTCCCGTCTCATTATGTGTCGTATAGACAAGCGCAATGTCTGTATTTTCTTTTAAAGTCCGTTAATTTCTTCTAAGGAAGGTCTTTCATCAATCGGGAACTGTAGATTGATAAACGGCAGATTATAGTATTCACTAATTTCAACTGCTCTGGAACTGTATACCCCATTATTTACCACTAATATTTTCTTTCCTTCTGGTAATAAAGAATTTAAGCATACATCCATAGAAATTGTTCCAGATCCACAAAATAAAACGGATATATATTCTTCCAAATCCCCATGTACAATTTTCACCAAATCTGTGCGAATCTGTTTCATGATCTCAACAAATTCCTGTTCTCTCGGACAGATATCAGGCACTAACTGTGCCTGCTTTACCGTGTCTGTCGTTGTTGCCGGACCCGGGTTTAATAATATGTTTCTTTTCATGCTAATTGCTCCAACCTCCGTTATCTTAAAAGTAATTTTTATATTTTAAACCTCTTTTTATACTCCGCCACGTCCTTAAAAAAACTTATCACAATCAAAAGCATCACAATACCAATTGGAAATGCTGCAATAATGCTCACTGATTGCAAATTGCTCATAGGACTTTCTGCAAACAACAATGCGATTGGAAACAAGATCAATAAAATGCACCACATCAACTGCACACCTTTATGTGGCTGCTTTTCCCCTTCCAATTTACGATAGCTATAACATGAAGCCGTCAATGCAATTGAATCAAATGATGTCGCATAAAACGCAATCATAGTAAATACCACTGCCAGAAGCACTATTGGTGCGCCCGGAAGTGTCTTAATAATATTTACGATGATATGATATAAATCTCCAGTCTGATTATATTCAGCGATATAATCTGCTATCCCGGACATCTGCATCCCTATTGAATAGTTCCCTAAAACAATAAAACTTGCCATCGTCGATCCAGCCCCAAACATATATCCTCCCAGAATTACCTGACGTATACTCCTGCCCTTTGAAATTCTACCGATAAAAAATGGGGCAGCTACACACCAAACCATCCAATATGCCCAATAATAGATTGTCCAATTCTGTGGAAAATAAGATGTCCTCAACGGATCCGTATATGTAGCTAAGCTCACAAAATTCTGCATCATAGTACCTAGAGAAGATATGCCACTTTCAATAATATAGCGGATTCTCCCACCAAATAATAATACATACAATAATATTCCAAAAAACATATAAATACAGGTTTTGGCAAGAAAACTGATTCCCTTAAATCCACGAAGCAAGGAATAGGTATAAACAAAGCATGTAATAATCAGAATGATTAAGTTCATTACTGTACGATCTAACTGTATATGGAAAACATTTACTAAAATTTCTGACATCAGCGGTGTTGCAATACTAAATGTTGTTGTTGTACCTGCAATCAATGCAAATACCGCTAACAAATCAATTAATCTTCCACAAATACCATCTGTATGTTTTCCCAAAAGCGGTCTGCATGCTTCTGAATATTTCTGCCGTTCTCTATTTCGAACATGTAACATAAAACCAAATGCCACTGCTAACACCAGATAAAAACTCCACGGAATGAAACTCCAATGAAACAGTGGATATACCCCTGCCCATTCCTGAATATTTCCAAGTTCTCTGATATGCGGATCTGCCGCATACATAATCCATTCTGAGTAAGAATAAAATAAAATGTCTGCCGCCAGTCCGCAGGTGAACATCATTGCACTCCATGAAAAAAAGGAATACTTTGGCTTTTCTCCTTGGGTTCCCAAAATAATATTTCCATACTTTGAGCATACAAGATATATGGAAACACCAAAGAAGACTATTCCTATCATAATATAATAGCTTCCAAATGTATCTCCTAAGAAAAATCGTAGCCGACCAAGAATATCATTAGATTGTTCCGGTATAATGACAAACAATACGAATAAACTAATAATTAACACAAATGGCACTATTGTGATTAACCAATCAATTTTCCCCGTTCTTCTCTTTTCATGCCAATTCCTTTTCTCTGTATTTTTCATATCCATTATCCAGACTTATCAATTCTTCCAAACTGTCTATCTCTATCACATCAGCCGACTGCATTTCAAAAATTCCCAGTTGATACTCCTCTGAATGACAGAACATAACAATATCATCCCAATATATCTGTGTGTGATGCTTTTGTTCAAATTCAAGTTCCAGATGTTTTTTTAATTTTCTGCCATCTTCAGCCGTCCAACGTGAAATGCTGTATAGCTGCCATCCACATTTTCCTCCAACTCTACTGCAAGCTGTCACAATTCCATCTTTAACAGTCTGAAGCCACTCATCCGTTTCTTCTAACGTCCATACACTGTTATAACCCGATTGACAGAACTCAGATGTCAAAATTCTCTCATTATGAATGATCTGATCTCCATCCAAAATAATTGCATTTTCAAGATAATCTCTCGCAACATACAATGATGAAATGTTGTTACATGTTGCATAATATGGATTCTCAATCAATGTTATTCCCTGATACTCCTTTAAAACCTCTGAAAATTGCTCTTTTAAATAACCTACTACGATATAAATCTCTGTAATACCATTATGATAAAGCGCCCTTATTATTGTATCAATCATTCGAGCACCATTTACCTTCACCAAAGGTTTTGGTGTTCTTAATGTAACCGGGTTCATTCTTTTTCCTATCCCTGCTGCCAGAATAACAGCCCGTTCTACTTTATGCACGTAATGTTTTCTCCACTTCCTGCAATTCCAGCTGGACAATATGCGAATACTCTTTTGCGTATTGATACTGACGCATTGCATACTCTCCAAAGCTGATTCCCAGTTTTTCCTTATATTCGCACCAATTGCTCCACAAAAGACCTCCTGCTGCTATATAACAATATATCTTTATTCTGGTTTCTCTTGAACAGCCTTCTGTAAAATATGCATCTATTAATTGATCCATCTGTTCTCTATCATATAACGAATAAATACCAAACATTGCGATGTCAACATGTGGATCCTGCATTCCTGCATATTCCCAATCAATCAGTCGAATTTCTTCTTTTCCTTGTTGATTTTTTACAAACAGGAAATTATCCGGGACTGCATCAATATGTGCAAGTACTTTTTCTGTTATATGACCATCAATAAATGCTTTCAACGAATAAACTTCGCTCTTTGTTTTCTCATAATCTTCGTAAACAGATTCTGATTTTCCCCAAAGCATCTCATATTTCTCAATTTGTTCAAAAAGATCAAACTCATGTCCAACAACTAACTTTTTATCATGAAATTTTTTCAGACACTCCATACTTCTTTTTACATCCAAACGATTCATCGGATCACATACCCGCGAATTTTCCAAAAACTCCGTTATTTTATATCCTTTTTCGGGATTTATGTAAATGATCGGATCGCAAATATTCATATCCCTGATTGCTTCATATACCTTTTTCTCCTGATACCGGTCAATCAGTTTTTCTGTTCCAGCTCCCGCAATTCGTATGATATATCTTTTTTCACTACATCGAAATATAAATGAACGATTCGTCATTCCTTTTTTCAAAACAGTAATATCTGTGATGTCGTCGGCATTAGCGTGCAATACGTCACAAATTGCTGATAATGTTCTATCCCCAAGCTGTTTACGTAATTCTGTTTGTAAAATATTCTCTCTCAAATTCTTACTTAAAAGCATCCATTATTACATCCTATTCTTTCATTTTACGCTTTTTGTAACTGTTTAACATTTCTTCCTGCTCTTTATAACACGGATATATATGGTCTGATGAAAACTTTACACGCTTTTGATAATCACCATACATTTCACGTAATACTTTATCATACTCTCGTGGCACATATAGCTGCATCTGCTCAAACGACTTCTTTACAGGATTATCATACCATTCCTTCTTTAGCCTGAACTTTCTGTCTCGAAATGACAAATACCACTGCGTTAGTTCCTCCGATTCTTCCTCGAATTGCTACTCCAAAGCATCCATTATTTTTTCGATTACAAATTTCTGCTGCTCCTCTGTAAGTGCTGGATACAATGGTAACGTAATAATATGCGAGTAAATCTCTTCCGCATTCTTACAATGAACATCTTTATATCCATGCTCCTGATAATAAGGATGCATATAAACAGGAATATAATGTACATTCACTGCAATTCCCTGTTCCCTTAATGCCTCAAATACTTTTCTTCTGTCACAGTTCTTTACCTGTACAATATAAAGATGCCAGCCGCTCTCTGTTTCCGGTAACTGATATGGTGTGATAATATTTTCACAATCAGCAAACGCTTCATTATAACGTGCTACAATTTGTTTTCTACGTGCTAAAAATCTGTCCAGTTTTTTCATCTGACTGCAGCCTAGTGCACACTGAATATCCGTAATACGATAGTTATATCCCAAATCTAACTGCTGATAAAACCATGGTCCATCATTTCTCGTCATCAGATTTTCTTCTCTTGTAATTCCATGACTACGGAATAACATCATTTTCTGATAAAATTGTTCATTATCTGTGACGATCATTCCACCTTCCCCTGTTGTGATTGGTTTTACCGGATGGAAACTGAACGTTGTCATATCAGATAAAGTTCCTACCTTTTTTCCCTTATACACAGAACCGAGCGCATGTGCTCCATCTTCAATGACAAGCAAATCATGCTCTTTTGCTATTTTATGAATCTCATCCATATCACAAGGCTGTCCTGCAAGATGAACTGCAATAATTGCCTTTGTTTTGTCTGTGATTTTTCTGCGGATATCTTCCGGATCAATATTATAAGTTTTTGGATCAACATCTGCAAATACCGGTGTTCCTCCACAATATAAAACGCAGTTTGCTGAAGCTGCAAATGTCAATGGAGTTGTGATAACCTCATCCCCCGGCTGAATCCCTGCTGCAAAACACGCCGCATGAAGTGCCGATGTTCCATTTGAAATCGCCACCGCATATTTTGCTCCGACATAATCCGCAACCATCTTTTCAAATTCCGCAATCTTTGGACCCGTTGTAAGATAATCTGATCTTAAAACATCTACAACTGCTTGTATGTCATCTTCTTCAATTGTCTGTCTTCCGTATGGTATCATTTTTCTACCTGTCTTCCTATTTCTAAAGTATTTCAAATTTTCTATATATTCCATCTAAATATTTTCTATTTTACTTAACATCTCTTTTGTTATAACACTAAAATGTATTCCATCTCGTTCAATATAGGCACCTTCAAATGGTGGAAACCAAAATGCCTTTATTTTTTTTCAATAACATCTGCTGAGTCTGTTTCATGAATTTTTCTTGCCTCATCTAAATCCTTTTTGCTATAATAATTTCCTCTTTCTTTCTGTTCCACACCCGAAAAAATCCCTGTCTTGACATATTCATTTATTAAATCTACTAACATCTCGTACCCTAAATTCCATGCCGCATTACTAAGTAATATTCCACATTGCAGGTTCGCTGTGATTTCAAAAAACCTTTGTTCAATAATTGCACCACCATCAAATTCACTTGTTAAAATATGAAAAGTGTCTCCCCATTCTGTTTCTCCATTATAAATTCCATGGCAGCAACATGCTTTTCCTTTATATTCGGGAAGCGGTGCAGGATGAAAATTAATTGCCTGTTTTGCTTTGTTTATAATAAAATCTTCTATTTTTTTTGGATAAGAAAAAGAAATAAGTAAGTCAAGTTCTGAATCTTCAAAATCTTGTTCTATTTTATATCGATTTTCATCATCATATATTTGAATATCATTTTTCCTGCAAATGTCTCTGATAATATCACTTTCCTGATTAATCAAGCACCCATTAAGCACAATATCTTTATTTGACAATAAAAATTCTAATCCTTTAACCGCACATTTTATATCTCTACATGCATATAAAATCTTCTTCATTTTTTCTCCCTGTTATGAAGTGACTTTTGTCAAAAGTTAATTTCAAGAAATTTATCTCAACTCAAGTCACATTTGTTTTCTTGAGCACTCTGTTTTAACCGCTTTATGGCAATCAATAATATGTTCTGTCCCTATTCTAAGATATCTATAAATATATTTTTGATTTCATACAGATAATCTAGCCTGAGTTGCAAGACAAATGTCTGCAGAACTAAAACCTTGAGGTTATCCTTTCCACATCTCCACAAATCTTGTTAGAGCAATCTCTCTGGACTTACCAACACATATCCTAGGGTTTATTATTTCATCGCAACCGTGATTTCTCGTAGCAAAAGTTTAAATCGTCTTTCTTTGCATTAACATATACTTTATTTCTGCTAATTCCCAATCTTCTTCTGTATCTATATCCTGCACTTCCATTTCTGGAACCACTATAGGTATTATTTCTTTACAATCTCCATTACACTTATAAAACTTATCTATATTATACACGTAAAATTGCCCCGCATCGTGATACCAACTTTCAAAATCCTGTGTACGCGACATCCTATACTCTTCAAATTTATAATGTGCATATCCATTTTTATCAATATAATTACAACGTTGTGGAGGAAATGAATATTTCACCATCGGTATTATTTGTTCTGGATTCTTGTCACGCATTAATTGCATTGCGCTCCTTAATTTATCAGCGGTCACAAATGGTGCTGTTGGATATATACAACACATATATTTAAATTCTTGTCCCATTTTTTTATAATCATTCAAAACTCCCATAAGAGTTTCATCCGTTGTTGCTGTATCACTCGCTAACTCTTTACTTCTCATAAACGGTATTTTAGCTCCACAATTCTTCGCAATCGTTGCTATTTCGTTGCTATCTGTAGATACCATCACCTCATCAAACTGTCCACTCTTAATTGCTTCTCGTATAGAGTACTCTATAATAGGCTTCCCACAAAACATTTTTATATTTTTCCCTGGTATTCTTTTGCTACCACCTCGAGCAGTTATTATAGCTATAGATTTATCCATTCTCATCTTTTATCCCTTCACAAAGTCACAATGGCATTCGCAATTCGTTCAGCACCTTTACCGTCTATCATATTTCCCATCAGTTTGCGCATTTTCTTTCTAATTTCATAATTATGTGCCAAGAATTCAATATTTTCAAAAATATTATTAATTATCTGCTGTTCGTCATCTCTTATATCACCTGCGTAAATCATTACATCTTTAGCTCCAAATCCTTTAACGACATCTTTCTGATTATCTGCCACACAAAAGAAAATAGTTGGAACTTGCATTTTACAACATTCAAATAAAACTGTACCCGCTGCTGATATTACAATATCCATTTTTTTTAAAATTGCAGCCATATCATATACGTTTCTATATATATTAATTCTTTTGTCTTTTGCTATTTCAACCAACTTATCATAATCGGAATTTAAAAATCCAGCGATAATATGAAATGTATAATTTTGATATAACTCATCTTCACAAATCCTCTTTTCAATCTTATGCAAAATATGATTTGAGTCCCCTCCTCCACATATAATCATAATATTTTTAACCTTTTCATTTTCATCAGAACAAGCATTTTCAAACATCTCTCTTAATGGAACATAGCTTTCTCCTAACAAAAGTTTCCCGGCCCAATTATGATATCTAGTTTGATAATCATATATATAATAATGAGGGTTATAGTTTATAATCATATCTACCGGGAAGAATTCTTTAAAAATATCATCAAACGTTATAACTTTAGAAAAGGATTTTATTAAAGACATATATGTAGCATCAAAAATATATAGGTCCAATAAAATTTTAGCATTCTTATCATTTGCTACAATTTCTCTAATGAATGGAATCTCATTATAAATATCTGTTATTTCATGGCTAGGCAAACAATAATATTTAAATTTTCCTCCAATCATTTTTACTGTATCATCATCTTTTACAATAAAAACCACTTCTTCATTAAACGTTTTTATTTTCTTTGCAATTGTGATACACCTCATTATATGCCCTGTAGCTACTAGATTATTTGCATCTGTTCTAATATATACCATAATTTCACCTAAAAAATATCATGATAATGTGTATCTTATCGATTTATTTATTATAATAACACATATTATAGTGCCATCCTTTCCTTTCCTCTTCAGGAGGCAAAGTCATAAAATCACCATAATACATTTCCAATATCTTTTTATATTCCTTTGGGCAAATATAACATCCATCTTCAAAATTCAATTCTATGCCCTCTCCAAAATCCTTTTTATCATACAACATTCTTTCATATCCGGGAAATAATACGCTTCCAATTTTTTTACTACTATCATATGAATAACTTAATAAATACTCATTTAACTTATTCAAGTTTTTTTTATATTTTTCTTCAGAATACATTGCATCAAGTACATCTGCTTCCATTCTTCTAATTTCAGCAATATATTTATCGATATTCTCATCCGGCAAACCATATAACGAGAAAATATCTATACTAATCCCTGTAGATAGTTGAATTGGAAACCTATTAATATCTGACGTAACCTCGTTATTTATCATTAAGCAACATCCTTGTCCAAAATAAACATAATCATCATATTGCGTAATCATTTTAAATTGAGAATCTTTTTCAAGTATTTTTCTCAATTTTATAATATCTTCGGCAGGCATATATATATCTATATCATCATCCCATGGGATAAAACCCTTGTGTCTCACTGCGCCTAACAATGTTCCAAATGCCAGATAATATCTTAATCCATTTGCCCTACATACATCATCCAATTTTTTCAAAATATCAATTTGATATTTTTTCATTTCAGACTCACTCAATTGATTATTCGTATTATGTTCAAAATGACTATAGTCGTTCATTTCCTTATTTATATCAAGTACTATTTCAACATTATTTTCTGTATATCCAAATGATAATATCTGCTTTATCATTTGTTTCTGAAACCCTGATACAATAAGTACTAATATATCTGGATTATACTCTGATAAAACTTCTGATGGATAAAAAACTTCTTTGTTTCTGAATCTCGTTCCAGTTCTACTTATATTATTATCCAAAAAACCCTCAACCTGTATTTGCTTTTCATTTAAATAACTTAGCATCATACATGATGGGGTACTTGTTCCAAATATATATATTTTCTTTTCTCTTAATTTAGACTCTAATCTATCTAAATTATTATAAAACTTGTTTATCGCTGTATTATATATCTTAAAAGTTTCTGTTTTTTCCACATCCATACTTTAAGTCCCTTCTGTTTTTATTCCTTGCAATTCTGTTTTTCCCTCGGGGTTATACCAATATATTCTATATTTATTATTGCCCCCTATTGCCCTATCAGAGATTACAATACTATCTTCTCCTATAAATCTATTTTTTTTCGCAATCGCCTGAGAGGCCAAATTATTTTCCCATATTTCTACATATATTTTATCCGATATTTTTAATCCTATTTCCACAGCTAGTGATAACGCAATTGTTCCTATGTTCTGTCCTTGATATTTTTCCATGACACTATATCCTATTTCAATCCCATCCATGGTTATTGATAATTGAATAAATCCAACGGTTTTTTTTTCACATCCATCTATAAATGTTATCATATAGATTCTTTTATCACCATTTTCCTGAAAACTTGTCCCCTTTATTCTCTTCATAAAACATTTTTTTAGGTCATTATATTCTGGAGCGGCTTCAAATCCCATCCAATAGATATCTGGTTTTTCACAGCGAATTCTATAATAATCTTCAAAATCTGTTTCTTCAGCTTCTTGAATTGTAATATCTGTTTTTTTCATTCCCATATTGGGCCCTTCATACCTTCCCCTGTATCAATCTTTATTTGAATTAATTGTTTGATTTTCTCAACTCTTGTGTATAGTTGTTCATCATTATCTGCCTCTAAATGTATAAATCTTCCCTCAATTTTATCCTTAAATTCTGACGTTTTAAATCCAACTTTGATATCTTCAAAATTATGACTATATGTATATGGCAAATCAATTACTTCCTGCAATCCTTCAACAGATATAACCTCACCCTTCGGCAAAAACAGTGATACATAACCACATGATTTATTATTTTTATGTACGACAGGTACTTCCGTTATTTCTCCAACGCAAGCTTTTAACAAGAACTCGCATGAATCAAAATCTGTTTTCATAGGTACAATTCCCGATGATATATATCTGCCACCTCCTCTTGCTGCTGTTTCCATCAACCATATTCCATTGTCATTTATCTTCACTTCTGTATGCGTTCTTCCCCATGGTAATCCAAATCCTTCAATAATTTTCTTAACCAATTTATTCACTTCATTTAATTGATTATCAGTAATTTCTGCTGGATATTTTCCCATATACTCTGAAAAAACACCTGGTACATTGCATTTAATATATTCACCACATATCAATGTTTGGTATATTCCATTAAATACAACACCATCTATCAATAATTCCTTTCCTGGTATATATTCTTCTATAATAACTTTTCCAGTTTTAGATGCATCCTTTGAATAATCAAATTGATCATAAATAGTCTGAACAGCTTCTATTTTTACAACCCCCCGACTTCCAGCACTGTCAATCGGCTTCATAATCATTGGTTTACCAATCTGCTCATAGAACTTTGCTGCATCATTGACATTGTCTACAAGTTTGTATTTTATAGTATCTATACCAATCTCTCTACATTTTTCTCTCATCAAATATTTATTTGTAAAAAGTTCTGCTTTGTCCTCTCCAATTCCAGGTAGTCCCATCTTATTTGCAACAAATGCCTGTGTTCTTACAGGCGTTTCTGCCTGATCTGATATGATTCCATCAATTTTTAGTTTCTGCGCTGCTTCTAATACAGCATTTTTATCGCATAAATCAACAATCACTTTTTCATCAGCATATTCAAATCCCGGTTCTTTTTCATTCGGTGATGCAACAATTGTCCAAAATCCCAGACGCTTTGATGTTTTAATAAGGGGAACCAAAAAATTATTTGCTCCAAGAATCATTATTTTTTTCATTTCTTTTTCTCCTCGTCTTCTGACCAATCAATAAATTTCCACATCATTGGTGTTCCTTTTATCAACTTTCGATTGACTTTTTTGCCAACTATATCTTCAAAGTACATCGTATGCATTCCATCAGCCGGACGAACTGAACGCACATTATTCTCTGTAATAATCTCCCCCGCTTCCATATCCTCTGCAATAAAAAGTGAGCGTGAAAAATGACGTTCCATTTTTTGCGAATCTGTAAGATAATATCTACTCGTTCCCATTGCCTGCTCTGCCATACGAACCTGCTTACACATTTCTTCAAATTCTTCCATTTCCATAGAAAATTCCGAATCCGTACCCCCGTCACTTCTTTTTAATGTAACGTGTTTTTCAATCATTTTTCCCCCCATTGCCACAGAAAGGATTGGGACAGTAGCTCCAAATGTATGATCTGAAATTCCTACAAGGCATCCAAAAGTTTCTCTCAATGTTTTTAACATATTAATGTTCACTTCATCATAAGGTGTTGGATATGCTGAAGTACATTTTAATAAAATCACCTGATCATTTCCAGCCTCAATACAAGTTTTTAATGCCTGCTCTATATCTGCTAATTCCGCAATACCAGTTGCCATTATAATTGGTTTTCCGGTCTTTGCAATTTTTCTTAATAGTTGAATATCATTAATTTCAAAAGAAGCAACTTTATACGCTGGCATACCTATATTTTCCAAGAAATCTACTGCTGATAAATCAAATGGTGAAGAAAATAATTCGATTCCAATTTCATGTGCATACTCAAATAATTCTTTTTGCCATTGCCATGGTGTATAAGCCTTTTGATATAAGCTATATAAAGTGTCACCATCCCATAATGTTCCATGTTTTATTTGAAAATACTCATTATTACAATCAAGTGTTATCGTATCTGCTGTATAAGTTTGTATTTTAACCGCATCTGCTCCAGCTTTATGAGCCCGATATATAATTTCTTTTGCTCTGTCAAAATCCATATTATGATTTCCAGACATTTCTGCCACAATATATGTATGACTGCTATTAGAAATAACTTTGTTTCCTATCTTTATTTCCTGTCTCATTTTATCTACCTAACACCCTATTTTAAATGTTTATTTAATGATTTACCTTTTCCAAAAGTTCCCGTATTTTCTCAACAGTTAACCATTCTGTATTTTTTCCTGAACTATATTCAAATCCAGTTTCCACTTTTTTCCCACCTGCTTGAATTTTAGATTTATTCCACCATTCAAAATGCGGATATACGATAAAATGCTTATCATATTCATATGTCAGCAACGAATCCTCTTTCGTCACCATCACCTCATGAAGTTTTTCCCCTTCACGGATTCCCACTTCCGGCATTTCACATCCCGGCAGAATGGCCTGTGCAAGGTCTGTAATCTTAAAGGACGGAATTTTAGAAATAAAGGTTTCTCCGCCTTTCGCCTCTCCTAAAGCCTTAATTACAAGCTGCACGCCCTCATGCAGACTGATCCAGAATCGTGTCATACGATAATCGGTAATCGGAAGTTTCTTCCCACCATTTGCAACAATATTCTGGAAAAACGGAATTACCGATCCGCGACTTCCTGCAACATTCCCATAACGAACAATCGAAAAGCAGACATTTTTCGCTCCCGCATATGCATTTGCAGCAATAAATAATTTATCCGATACTAATTTTGTTCCGCCATACAAATTGATTGGATTTACAGCTTTGTCCGTGGATAACGCAACCACACGTTTTACTCCGCAGTCAAGTGCCACATCAACAATATTCATAGCCCCATTAATATTTGTCTTTACTGCTTCCATCGGATTATACTCACAGGATGGAACCTGTTTTAATGCTGCCGCATGTACCACATAATCCACTCCGTCAAATGCCCGGTAAAGTCTCTCCTTGTCCCGCACATCTCCAATAAAGAAACGCAGTTTATCTTTGTATTTTTTGAATTTATTTGCCATATTAAACTGTTTAAATTCATCTCTGGAATAAATAATGATTTTTTTCGGTTCGTAATGAGTTAATACATATTCCGTAAACTCATTTCCAAAAGATCCGGTACCTCCGGTTACTAGAATTGTCTTCCCATTTAACATTTTGTGCCTCCTGCATCTACTATTGCATCCTGCAATATTACTTTCATTGTACTCAACAAAAGAACCCAGCTTCCGTCTCACAAAAGCTGGTTTCCTTTTCTTTTTATTTGATTACTTCCTTTACGCTTTCTCCAAGTTTTTCAAATACTGGAATAATAGTGGCAAATGCCTTTACCATCATTGTATCATCATTTGCCTTAACAGCATCGCTTAATGCTATTACCGCATTATTAAAGACTTCTTTGCTCACACGTTCTTTGCCCTCATTCAGGACTTCCATAGTCCCATTTACCACTTGAATTTCCCAATTCATTGCGTCCAGAATTAATTTTAAAAATTTGTCCGTATCCTCCAAACGATTTCCAGACAGTTCCTTGACAATAATCTGCATATTATTTATCAGACGACCATTAAATTTCAACAAAGTCTCCAATGCCTCCGTCTGCTCTTTTCTATTGTCCTCCATGATTTTTATTTTTCCTGCCATTCTGGGCACCTTTCTTTCGTTTTAGTAAGTATATCGGTCATATTTCTACAAATCCTTAGCTTTTTCTTACAGTTTTCCCATATATCGTTGTAACTATTCCTTGTCCATTTCATTTGTAACAAAGTATGATCCTATTATCTGTTTATGAACAGAATATTATTTCATTTGCCCCATATACAATTCCAATTCATCTACTCCCTTTAAATACGCAACAAACAATTCCTTTCCGCTTTTCAATAAATCCTCCATCTGATTCATCACATTCTTTCTATCATATTGTAACAGGCTTCCCTTGATTTTATAATCCGCACCAATAGAAAAATATCTTACCAATGAAAACACCCAACTTCGCTCCAGTTTCTCACTTATTTCAGAAATTTTTCCAAGTTCTTTTTTCATCCACTCCTCGCAGTTGTCTTTTAAATATGTTTTTTCTAACAAATCAAAATACTCTATTCCCTTTTTTAATTTTTGTTTTATTTTTTCAAACTCATCCGGCATTTTTTTCAACGCATCTTCTGCTGTTTGCACTTCTTTTTTCGTGAGATATGGTTTTATATCTTTCCACAACACAGTTTTGTCATATTGTATATTACCATATTCCTTTATGACATCTTCCATCGTCAGGATTTCCGTACCTTCTATTCTTGCACCACCTTCAGTTGCATCTATAAAACGTATATTTTTATACACGGAAACAAAATACTCAAACCATTGTAAATAACACAACATATTCGGTTCTGTAAACACTTCTTTCCCATAAATATCAACGGTTGTAACATAACGTTTTGAGTTTTTATCAATTTCCTGTTCCTGTTCATACGCTTCTACTGTGTGCAATTTTCCTTCCGGATATGCCAAATCCTGTCCCATAAAAACTATAGTATGAAATCCCATAAGCTGTAAAAGTGAACATGCGTTATTTGCAACAGATCCTCCTGTCGGCAATGCATCAACTTCTTTTCCATTTTCCTCATAAAATTTTGCAATAAATTCATATGTACTTATCTCATAGAATCTATCATCCGATACATAAGGCAATATCTTTTTGTTTGATTGACTGCTCAAAATAATGGGAATCCTTTTTGTTCTCTCATTTTTAAACAGTTCCAACGGCTTATGTCCATCCACAGATATCGTCATATCAGGAACTATATCATGCTGTAATACTGTATTTAATGCCGTATCTACCGCCAAAATAAACACACTATTCTGAATTTTTTTCAATTGGTCAATATTTTTATCCAATGAAGGACCTGCTGAGACTAATACCGCTGGCATTTCCTGTAAAGAATATTTGTCTATAATATTACGCAATTGAATAATAGAGTAATGTTCTAATATATCTTTTGCAAGGCGCAACTCATTTTCCACAATTTCTCTACTAAAAATCATTTCCGTATTACGATCTAGTGTTATTTTTTTCACTTCGTACAAATACTTATCCAGCATCCATTTATATTCATTCGGAAATAGTTTATCATAGTTTGGCAGCACTCCAAGTTGAACCAATTGAAAATTGGCATAATTTATACTCACGTCCATATAAGATACTAACATGGACTCATTAATTCCATTTACTAATAAAAAAACACGATCTGTCTGTAACAAATCCAAAATCTTTGTTTTTCCAAATTCTTTCCAAAAAATTTCTATGCATGGCTCGTAAACAATACATAAACAATTTTCATTTAATTTTAATATTTCCTCTATATATCCTCCGTCAGCCAACCCAAACACTAAAAAAACTGTATCATCCGTTACGTTCTCTCTATATTGTTGAGCCCACACATATTCTGCATTCTTAGCCGCATACCGGCTTTGTAAATGCCAAATTCTCTCATTGTTCCAAATTCCAACAATTTCTTCATTGTTTATCGACTGATCCAAAATAACTTGTTTCTTATTTTCTCTGTTTTTATATGCACGAACTATATCCCGCTCAGAAAATAAACTTTGATTTTCCAGCCACTTCTCCAATGTTTTTTTTTCAATCTCGCTAAACAGTTTTTCCATTTTCCAAGTTCCTCTTTATCTTTATATATAGTTCCATTGTGTTCATTATCTCATATTCAAACGTATCTGCCATCATTACAATATCTTTATTGATATATGCCTCTTCAAAATTTCTTATCTGCTGATTTACATCATCCACTACAATATCGATTCCGTCTGCTCCCCATTCCTTTTCTTCCGATAAAAAATCACTCAAAAAACTTGTTACAGCTGGAATCATTCCATCAACTTCACGAAATACATTTTCTTTGTTTTGGCGTAATTGTTGTATCAATTCCTTCAATTGGAATTGTAAATTTTGAACTGTTACTAATCTCATAATTTTTCCCTTCTGTTCAGAAAAAAATAGGACCGACAATATTGTCGATCCTATTTTTAAGTTTTGGCAGTTATTATTACTGTAACAGTGAAAGAACTCCCTGATTAGACTGGTTAGCCTGTGCAAGCATGGACTGTCCTGCCTGTGCAAGAATATTATTCTTGCTGTAGTTAACCATTTCATCTGCCATATCTGTATCACGGATACGAGACTCTGCGGAAGATGTATTTTCAGAAATATTATCCAGATTGCTTACAGTATGCTCAAGTCTGTTCTGTAAAGCACCAAGTGCAGAACGCATTGTAGAAACTCTTGAAATAGCAGCCTGGAAAACAGACATTGCTTTACCAGCATTTGAAAATGTATCAACCTTATTGTTAGTACCAGCGGTAATTCCAATAGCTTTTGCATTCATTGTGGTAATTGTAACCGCAATCTTCTGTCCATTTAAAGCACCAACCTGAAGTTTCTTATCCTTAAATGTTCCATCCAATAAGTTCTGTGTATTGAACTGGGTTGTGGATGCAATACGATCCAGCTCTGTGGTAAGAGCATCAACCTCTTTCTGGATAGCAGTTCTGTCAGAAGTAGTATTGGTGTCATTTGCAGCCTGTGTTGCCAACTCATTCATACGCTGTAAGATAGAATGAGACTCATTTAACGCACCTTCAGCTACCTGAATAAGAGAGATACCATCCTGAGCATTATCAGAAGCTTTGTTTAATCCTCTGATCTGGCTTCTCATTTTCTCAGAAATTGTTAATCCTGCTGCATCATCTGCTGCACGGTTGATTCTGTAACCAGAAGATAACTTCTCTGAAGATTTAGCCTGTGCGCTTGTTGTGATACCTAACATTCTGTTCGCATTTGCTGCGGTCATATTGTGCTGAACTACCATAATATTTTTCCTCCTTGAATTAAGTGCAGCTTCCATGCTGCAATTTGATTTGTTTGTGACAGTTTTCTATGCGGCCGTACGCTCCGCTTCGAATTCTATCCGATTTTGTAAGAAACAATTGTTATCTTGTTTACTTGATATATATATCGGATGGGGTCTGGAATACTTTAGCATTAATTTTAATTTTTTCAATTTTTTTCTACTGCATTTTATAATAATGCCGAAACTTTTCCTTCCAGTATTGCATTGATCTCATCCAGATCCTTACCTGTGATGGATGCAATGTTTTCCGGGGACATTCCGCTGTGATTCATTTTGAGGATGATTTTTGCTTCTCCCATAATCTTTCCTTCGGCTTTTCCTTTAGCCTCTCCCATTTTTCTGGCATCTTCCAGGTCATCCTTCATCAGTTCTCTTAACGCATCACACATATTCGCATCCCTCCTTATTTCACGATATAGCTCATCATTTGCCTTGACACTTACCTGTAACACAGCCTCAACATTCTGCCGGTCACGCGGTGTATTCATTCCTTCTGCTTTTCTCAGAAATTCCTCCACGTCTTCTTTCTTTGCATGATTTGACAAAACCCTCAAACTCCGATGCTCTCCCGGCTCTAATTCCTGTGTCACAATAATCTGCGCTGGAAACGGTAAATGTTCTGTCACATAACAAATGCCCGGATATCTTTCTTCTATTTTATGTCCATACCTGTGCAATGTCAAAAACATTTTCTCCGGTCGGGCTTCCCTGAAAATAGATATTGTCAGTTCATTGATTGGAACTGCATCTACATATTCTCCATAGCCTTTGTACAGGCACGCATACCCGATGGTCTTGTAAAAATCGTCAATGGTCAACGCATCTTCCGGGCTCTTATACTCGATCACATTATAGGTTCTCATAATGTGACCGATTTCATTCTTAATTTGTCCGGTACTCCCTTCTTTTATGATAAGAAGGTCGATACGGATTGGTTCCTTGCTCAGATTGTATTCCGGCTTTAACTCCAGCCGTTCAATGTCTTCATGGAATTCCAGCCCCGCAGCGGCACAGAATGCCGGATGCCACTGGAGCTTGTCTGGTGCATTTTTCAAATTGCTTCCTCCTGTTTGTGTGAATCACGATTCCGCAACATCGCAATTTGTTTTCGTGCACAAATGCTTAGTTTTCACCTCTTTCCTTTTCGATTTTCCCTCCGCAATCTTTTCCTGTCTTTATGATAACCTATTTATTTTTCTCCATCAAGCAGTTTCTTGCATCCCGAACATCCGAAATAATCTCATCGTTACTGTTCGCATCAGATTGTTAACGGAATCAATTATTAAAAAAAGTGATGATGTATTGTTTTTCATATACATCATCACCTCTTTTTACTTTCTTATGTTATTTTTAGATATTTCTTATTTTTCCTCTAATCCCGGCCACTCCTGGTCTTTCTCCGAAAGTGTCAGCGGCGTTCCATCTGCCATGCAATATCCTTCTGCTGACGGTGTTCCGCGATACCCGCCTGTCACATCCGGCCACCGGATACCGATCTTTGGGTCATTCCATGCCAGGCCGCCCTCGTCATTTGGATGCCAGAAGTCATTGACTTTGTAACAGAACTCTGCCTCGTCAGACAGGACCAGGAAGCCATGCGCAAAGCCTTCCGGAATCAGGAACTGTTTTTTGTTTTCTTCCGACAATTCCACACCATACCATTTTCCGTAGGTTGCGGAACCTTCCCGCAAATCCACCGCCACATCAAATACGCTGCCGCGCACAGCGCGCACGAGTTTGCACTGCGGATAGTTGATCTGGAAATGCAGTCCGCGAAGTACGCCTTTGACGGACATGGACTGGTTATCCTGTACAAACTGGATGTCAAATCCGGCTTCTTTCATTTCCCTTTCATTGTAGGTCTCCATAAAGTATCCACGGGCATCCCCGTGAACGGCCGGTGTAATCACACACAGCCCTTCGATGCCACCGACATTTTTTTCAACTGTTATCTGTCCCACTGTTTTTTCCTCTTTCATGCTGAATAGTTACTATTCAGAACCCCCTCCCCATATATTCGCAAAAACGCACGCTTCACGTGCTTTCTCGCCGCTAACGCAGCTAATTTTGCTCATATATGGGGAGGGAACTCTATTCAAGCTCCCTCAGAATTCGAAAATCAGCCTCTTTTATGTAAACATAACGATTCTGATTTTCGAATTCTGAGGGGTTCTGAATAGTTACGCTGATTTTAATATTTCACCCTGCCTTCTGCGACTGCTTTTAAATGCTCTCCATACGGACTCTTCCCATAGCGTATCGCAGAATCAAGCAGTTTTTCTTTATCAATCCACTGATTGATATATGCGATTTCTTCCGGTGCGGAAATGGTCACGCCCTGACGGTGCTCGATCATCTGTACGAAAGCCGCTGCATCCAGCAGACTGTCCATCGTTCCGGTATCCAGCCATGCAAAGCCACGGCCGAGCAGCTGTACATTTAGGTTTTTCTGCTGCAGATACATGTCGTTTAACGTCGTAATCTCCAGTTCGCCGCGGGCAGATGGCTTTACCTGTTTTGCCATCGCGCTCACGCCTGCCGGATAGAAATACAGTCCGGTCACGGCATAGTTGCTCTTAGGCTGTGCCGGTTTTTCTTCGATGGATACGGCTTTTCCGTTCGCATCGAAATCCACGACCCCGAAACGCTCCGGATCGTTGACATAATAGCCAAAGACGGTTGCCTGTCCCTCTTGTGCATCCTTTGCGGCATTGCGCAGAATTTTTCCGAATCCGTTTCCGTAGAAAATGTTGTCGCCGAGTACCATGGCGCAGGCATCCTCTCCGATAAATTCCTCTCCAAGCAAAAATGCCTGTGCGAGTCCATCCGGAGACGGCTGCTCTTTGTAGGGCAGATGAAGCCCGAACTGATTTCCATCCCCCAGAAGTGCTTCAAATCTCGGGGTATCTTCCGGCGTGGAAATAACTAAAATATCGCGGATTCCTGCCAGCATCAGTGTCGACAGCGGATAATAGATCATCGGTTTGTCATATACCGGAAGCAATTGTTTACTGGTTACCATCGTCAGCGGGTACAACCGGATCCCGGCGCCGCCTGCTAATATAATTCCCTTCATCCTAAAGTTCCCCCTGTCGTTTCAATTCCTGCAAATACCGCCCCAGCGCATCCTGCCAGGCCGGAAGAGCTGTAAATCCGTTTTCCGTCAGTTTCTTTTTTTCAAGTCTGCTGTTGAATGGACGCGCTGCCTTGGACAGACCGTATTCCGCGGTTGTCACAGGCTGCACTTCGGTAGAGAGTCCTGCCTGCCGGTAAATTTCTTTTGTAAAATCATACCAGGAGATGTAGCCACCCTCGTTTGTTACGTGGTAATAACCATATTTTTCGGTTTCCATCATGTCAACAAGCAGTCTGGCCAGATCATAGGTATAGGTTGGTGTGCCGATCTGGTCATTTACCACGCGCACCTGCGGGTGATTTTTTGCCACTTTTAACATGGTCTTAATAAAATTTTTTCCGTTTAATCCAAACACCCATGCGATACGCACGATGAAATACTTTTCCAGTGTCTGTGCCACTGCCAGTTCCCCACCAAGTTTCGTCTGTCCGTATACGTTAAGCAGTGCATATGCTTTGCAGTCCGGCTCCCACGGAGTCTCGCCCTGTCCGTCAAACACATAGTCTGTGCTGATATAGACCATCTTGGCATCTGCTTTTTTTGCCGCGTCCGCAATATGTTTCGTTCCATCTACGTTGATGGCTCTGACTTTTGCCTGATTTTCTTCGTCCTCTGCTGCATCCACAGCGGTCCATGCCGCACAGTGCACGATGGCATCCGGCTGTACTTGCATGATTGTCTGTTCCACTGCTGCCGCATCGGTGATGTCCAGCGGCACATACGATGCACAGGATTCCAGTGTCGGTGCAATATCCGAACCGACCGCCTGATGTCCGCGCTTTGTCAGTTCGTTTACCACGTCATGTCCCAGCTGTCCGGCAACGCCTGTCACGAATACTTTCATATTTATAAGCCTTTCTTTCCGTACATTTCTTTGTAATAATTCTGGTATTCCCCATTTACGATGTTCTCCCACCATTCCTTATGATCCAGATACCACTGGATGGTCAGGCGGATACCATCTTTAAACATCGTCTCCGGCAGCCAGCCCAGCTCGTTGTGGATCTTGGTTGGATCGATGGCATAGCGCATATCGTGTCCTTTTCTGTCCTGCACATGCTCGATCAGGCTCTCCGGCTTGCCGAGATATTCACAGATGAGTTTTACGATATCAATATTTTTCATCTCATTGTGTCCACCGATGTTGTAGACCTCTCCGACGGTTCCGTTGCGCAGGATCAGGTCAATTGCCTTACAGTGATCCTCGACATACAGCCAGTCGCGCACATTGAGTCCCTCTCCGTATACCGGAAGCGGCTTATCTGCCAGCGCATTTGCAATCATAAGCGGAATGAGTTTTTCCGGGAACTGGTACGGTCCGTAGTTATTGGAACAGCGGCTGATCGTCACCGGCAGTCCATAGGTTCTGTGGTATGCCATGACAAGCAGATCCGCAGATGCCTTGGAGGTGCTGTACGGGCTGGAGGTATGGATCGGCGTATCCTCGTGGAAAAACAGATCCGGGCGGTCCAACGGCAGATCACCGTATACCTCATCTGTGGACACCTGATGATAACGTGAAATGCCATACTTCCTGCATGCATCCATCAGCACAGAGGTACCGATAATATTGGTCTGCAAAAAGACTTCCGGATTCTCAATAGAGCGGTCCACATGGGACTCCGCTGCAAAATTGACAATCACATCCGGTTTTTCTTCCTCAAAAAGGGTATATACTCCCGGACGGTCGCAGATATCGAGTTTTACGAAACGAAAATTCGGCTGATCCATCACCGGTGCAAGCGTGGACAGATTGCCAGCATAGGTCAGGGAATCCAGACAAACAATGCGATCCTGCGGATGTTCCTTTAACATATAGAAAATAAAGTTGCTGCCGATGAAACCGGCACCGCCCGTTACAATAATGGTCATGAGCATTTCCTCCTGTGTGCGTTTACGATTCCTATATTTGTTTCCATTATAAAAGGTGACGCTAGGTCACCTTCAAGTCTTTTTTATAGATTTTTCTAATTATTTTCTGCACAGGAAGATTCCGGCATCTTTTGTGATATGAAATCCATCTGCCACGCGGGCAGAAACAAATTCCCGGAACTCTTTGTACTGGTTCAAAAGCAGCTGGTTCTGGTTTCCGTGACAGGAAAGAATATAGGAAATCAGCGGTTCTGCTTCCGCTATTTCAATCGCATCCTCGTATCTTCGCATCTGAATTTCCGGAAAATACGGTGCTAACAGATTTTCTCCGTTTTCAAGCCCGAACCGCTCATACAGCACCTCCGCTGATAAAACGATTTCTTTATGAAACTTCTGCACCAGATCGGTAATTTCCCACATATGCTGCTTTCCATAAGTACTGCACAAAAAACGTCCCTCATCTTTTAAGACTCTCCTGCATTCTGCAAGCACCTGTGGGATATTTTCACAGTAAAACAGCACATGATCCGCGATCACAAGATCAAACATTCCCTCCTCATAAGGAATTTCTTCGCAGTCAAATTTTTTATAGGAAAAGCGGCTGTCCTCTCCCAGTGCACGCTGTGCATCCTTTAGCATTCCTTCCGATTTGTCCGAGAGAACGACCCAAAGATCCGCAGGCAGTTGTTCCCTGTTTTCGGTCCAGAGTGCTCCATTTCCACAGCCGAGCTCCAGAATCCGCATCCCCGGCTGCAGATTACACTGCTGCATAATCCACGGAAACCACCCCTGCGGATTGACGGAATACTCCCTGTGCAGGCGAATCCGGGCAGAAATATTTGCCGCATTCTGGTACTGGTTTTTCAGGCTTCGTTCCACTGCCGTCAGATGGATCAGATCCAGCATACTGTTCCAGTCAATCGCCTGTTCCGTCTGGATGGCTTCTATGGTGCGGTCAATTGCCTCATCCATCGCCTGCATTTCGTCCATTTTCTGCCGCAGCAGCTTCTTCTGTATCCGCATGGATTCGAGAAGATACTGCTGGTCTGCCGCAGCAAGTGTCATCTCCCGGATATCTTCCAGCGAAAATCCCAGATATTTTAATAAAAGGATCTGCTGGAGTTTTGCCAGATCTGCATCCGTATACAGCCGCGCTCCTGCGGCAGTCCGTGCACTTGGCTTTAAAATATTCTGTTTATCATAATACCGGATCGCGCGAAGTGTCACATGTGCTTTTTTTGCAAATTGTCCGGATGTGTAATACGCATCCTTTTTCATCTACAGTTCTTTCACCTCATCCCGCATTTCTTCTGTCATATTCTGTACATAGGTCGTCTGGGAAGAAATTTCTTCCGTGTTTGCGGCAATCGTTGACACTTTCTGCGTCATGGTATTCATGCTTTCTACCAGATCTTTGATCGAATCCATGCTCTGTGTAATCTTTGGGAGAATTGCCTCGGCTTTCTGGTCGTTCTGTGTCAGAAGATCCTTCGTGGAATCAGACAGTGTACGGATTTCCTCCGCTACCACTGCAAAGCCTCTTCCGTTCTCACCGGCACGCGCCGCCTCAATGGAGGCATTGAGTGAAAGCAGATTTGTCTGCCCTGCAATGGCAGAAATATCTTCATTGCTCTTTTTATATACACTGATGAAATCCGACATAATACGGATGGACTCATTCAGTTCGTCGCACAGGCGGGAAATATCCTGAATATACTGTGCCAGATTGGTTGCTTCATTTGCAGATTCCTCGTTTGCCGTATTCAGTTCTGCAATGTTATCACTCAGGGTAATAAACCGGTCTGTGATATCTGTAATCTTCTGCTGGCGGATTTCCTGTTCCGTCCGCTCCTGATCGCGAAGTTCTGCAATCTTTTTTGTCTCTTCCTCTGCCATGCCCCGCACATAGTGCACACAGTTTTCTTTTACGTTGACTCCATTGTGGATAGCACGTACCATGTTGGTGCAGCTTGAATATCCACAGGATTCGCAGTCCCTGTGCTGTTCCTCATAGGTATCTTTTTTCATTTCTGCAAACAGGCGGTTCTTCTCCTGTTCGGACGGTTCCTCAATATGTACTGCACGGTTGGTGTAGCTGCGCATAAAATCGTTGATGTTCAGCTTCCCGAAAGCGTCCATGAAGTTTTTCAGACGTTCCTCCGGTGTCAGTGTCTCTGCCCACGGACTCCTGCTTTTGCTCTTCCTGCCAAAGTGTGCCTTCTCCTGTTTTGCACTGGTTTTGCTGTTTCGCAGTTTTGCGATTGTCAGCATGACATCATCCGTTCCCCGTTTCGGATCTGTGGCAGTTCCGTAGAGACAGCCCTTCGCACAATTTAAGATATCTACCATAAACGGAAGTTCTTTATTCTGCTGAATACGTTTTGCATAGGAACGCAGATATTCATACGCCTCATGCTCGCCCTCTACCTGACGCACTACCTGCTCTTTCCCAAGAAAATGTTCTACATTCTCCCGCAGTCCACCAGGCATCGGATACAAAGACCCCAGTCCATATTCCAGTTCATCGGTATATGGTTCACATCCTTCATAATCGTTTCCGATATACTTCATCATCTTTTCAAAAGTTACATTATAAGAAACATATCCGCCGCAATTTGGATCGGTAATCTCTAATTTTTTGGCAATACACGGACTGATAAAAGCGATTTCATCTGTGACCTGCATGTATTTTTTCATATAAATAGCAGTACACATCATCGGACTGTGTACCGGCATCAGACGCGGAATCAGCTCCGGTATATATTTTTCCACATAGGTGACTACTGCCGGACACGGCTGGGAAATGCCCCCGAAAAATTTGTGTTCCGTAATGTATTTCAGATATCCCCAGGTTGTGATATCCGCACCGAACGATACACTGCAGATATGGTTGACTCCCTTACTCTTTAAATATCCCAGCACACGCTGATATTCTTTGGGATAATTTGCCAGAAATGCCGGTGCCAGTATCACGGAAATTTTCTTTCCCGATGCAAGGTCTTCAAAGAAGCGGTCCGTATCATCATAATAGTCTCTCGCTTCATGTGGGCAGACATCAAAGCATTCCCCACATGCAATACATTTGTCCGGGTCTACCGTTACATAACCTTCCTGCGTTGCAATATTTGCCGTAAGTACAGGACAGCCCCGCACGCATTTGTTGCATCCGGTGCATAAATCATTTGTGTAAATCAGTTCCATAAACGCACTCCTTATTATGATTTTTGTATAAACCCCACCCCTATATGCTTATAATTTTATTACTTTTTGCCATATTTGTCCAGCAAAACCTTGCTTTTTCCGTTATTTTTATCAAAACACAAATGGTTGTCTATGATTTTTTGCAGACTGGATTTATATTTTTTTCCCATTTTGGATATATACACACCGATAGATCGCACTATACTAAGATACAAAGAACTATTTTCACCAATTCGGAGGTTTTCCATGAAAAAAGCAGCTGTTATCCATGATCTGTCCGGTTTCGGAAAGTGTTCGCTCACGGCAGCGATTCCGGTATTATCCGCGCTGGGCGTGCAGTGTTGTCCGGTTGCAACAGCCGTACTGACCGGGCAGACCGGTTATCCCTGTTATCACTGTACCGATCTGACCGCCATGTTACCGGACTATATTGATGCCTGGGGGAAAAATAACGCACATTTTGATGCCATCTACAGCGGATTTCTGACCGGGGCGAAACAGATTTCGCAGGTGCTTGATTTCATCCACCACTTTCGGGAAGAACATACGCTTCTTCTGGTTGACCCTGTTATGGGGGATGACGGAAATGCTTATCCGTTTTTTACTCCGGGGCTGTTAAACGGGATGAAAGAACTGACGCTTGAAGCAGACGTGATCACACCGAATCTGACGGAAGCCTGTCTGCTGGCAGACATCCCGGAAAATGCCTTACTTCACTGCCGGACGAACACGGATCTGCTGAAGCTGGCAGAAGATGTGGCACTGCGGCTGCAAAAAAAAGCCTCACACCCACAGGATGTCGTGATCACCGGTGTCAAATGCCGTGATGAGAAACATCCCGTCATTTATAATATTGCTGCCACTGCAAATGGAATTTACCGGCACGAATCGCCGTTTTTTGACCGGAGTTTTTCCGGAACCGGGGATCTGTTTGCCTCTGTATTGTGTGGCTGCTGCACAAAGGGCATATGCACGGAAGATGCGATTCTGCTTGCCGGGAAATTTTTATCCCACAGTATCGGGGATACCATGAAAGAAAATACGCCGGGACGCGATGGCGTTAATTTCGAGAAATTTCTTATTGACCTGATTGCAGATTCAAACGTGTAAAAACGAAAAACCCGGAAAAGAATTTCGCAATTGATGAATCCATACGATAGAAAGAAGGAATTGTTATGGCAAAAATTTTATATGTGTACAATGATCAGGTATATGCAAATATCACAAATAAATGTGACTGCAACTGTACGTTCTGTATCCGTAAACAGTTTGATGGTGTGGGTGATGCGGATACCCTCTGGCACAAAGCAGAGCCTTCTTTAAGTGAGATTATTGCCGCAATTGATGCCTTTGATTTCACCGGCTACAAAGAATTTGTTTTCTGTGGCTATGGGGAACCGACCTGTGCACTGGAGAATCTGATCGCCAGTGCCAGATATGTCAAAGAAAAAACAGGTCTCCCGATCCGTGTCAATTCCAACGGTCTGGGAAACCTGTATTATAAACGTGACATTGTGCCGGAATTAGCAGAGGTCGTAGACAGCATCTCCATCAGCTTGAACGAGGCAAATGCGGAAAAATATGAAAAAGTGACCCGCCCATCCTTCCCTCATGCCTATGAGGCAATGCTCGATTTTGCAGAGGAATGTGGAAAACTTATCCCACACACGCAGCTGTCGATCGTGGATATTCTTCCGGAAGAAGACATTAAGGCGTGTCAGCGCATCGCCGACAGCCGCGGTGTCCATCTGAAAGTACGTCCATGGGAGCACAGTGCATAAAGAAGTTACCGTTCTCATGCTTACCTGTGAGCACCAGCGGCATTACAGTCCCAGCACATCCAAAAGGATCTGTTCATCTTTCTTTTGTTTCTGTGGATGCTGTAATTCCGCATCTGCCAGGCGGGTACGGATATTCTGCATCCGCTGGTCCAGATCTGCACTGATCTGTGCACATTCGCTCAGTTCCTGTGCCAGACGCTCGGTTTCATCTGCCGGAACATTCTTTTTGTACCGCACTTTGTGCTCCAGACTCGCCCAGAAATCCATGGCAATGGTGCGAAGCTGTACTTCAACTTTCATTTCCCGTTTCTCATTCTGCAGAAAAATCGGTACTGCAACGATCAGATGCAGGCTGCGGTATCCGTTTTCCTTCGGATGCTTGATATAATCTTTCTGTTCGATCAGACGGATATCATCCTGCTGAAGCAGGCAGTCCGCCAGCAGATAGATGTCTTCCGGGAAAGAGCACACAACCCGGATTCCTGCTATATCATTGATGTTCTGTTCAATCGCCGAAAGCGTCAACGGAATATTTTTCCGGCGCACTTTGCGCACGATTCCGTCCAGCGATTTCACACGTGTCTTGATGGACTCGATCGGATTACGGTCATATTCCAGCGAAAATTGTTCGTTTAACACTTTAAACTTCGTTTCTACTTCCATGATTGCGCACTTGTAATATGCCATCAGCGTATCCAGCGGTTTTGTATTTTCCTGCACAAAATCCAAAAATTCATCCGACATCAGACGGTTACGGACAAGGTTTTCCGCTGCCTGCTGCAGCTGCGCATTTACTACTTTACTTAATTCGTTCATATCTATTTCCTCTTTTTCTCCTGTAATTTTCTATATAAATAATTGTGAAATTCTTAGTTCCGGCGGACTCCCGTGTGGTGGCTCCGGCTGCGGCCTCTCCGATACGCACGAATTAGACAGAATCTTAGAATTTGCGAAAGTGATTGCGTGGCTCTAATTTTGTGTCCGGGCAATGTTTCGACAGCGGCGCGGTTTGTGTCCGTCTGCCAAGGATGCGCTCAGAATTTCTAGTCTGCCTAAGCGGAGCACTTCAAAAATTTTATTG